>Ga0228711_1004038_pt1 | contig 22730 bp, 16 predicted proteins | sample MedpolnodulmetaG_2_FD_177996 | JGI IMG/M metagenome (GOLD analysis project Ga0228711, IMG submission 177996) | Root nodule microbial communities from Medicago polymorpha collected in Santa Monica, California, United States - brown nodules | ecosystem: Host-associated > Plants > Roots > Nodule...
ATGTTTGTCATTTGTCTTGTAATTTTTCTTTCAAGGTTGGATATTGCTAAACATAATTCAAATTGAAGGGAAAGGTAGAGCGACTTTTGGCAAAATTAAGATAAAATAGGAGAGATGGTGATATTAAAAAAGGAGGGAAAAAGATGTGTGAAAAATCAAATCAAGAAAGAGATAGAGAGAAAGGTAGAGGAATGAAAGTTGGAGGATCCAACTCTTTGATTTTAGTCTCAAATTTCTCGAGGAATAAAACACTATCAGAAAAAAAAGTCTCTAATTTCTCGTGCATATTGAAATGAAGATGCTATTTCTTAGTACATAAAACTTTTTTTTTTTTTGTCTCTTTTTAAATCAGATCAATAATTATAAATCATGTATTTTTATATGGCGACAACTACATTGTCAGTTTTTAGTCGTCGAAATAAAATTCATTTACATTTTAATTTTTTCAGACAGATGAAATGTCAGTAACTATTGAAAACTCTCACACACATCTGAAGGAGTTGAAGTTCTAATAAATTTGACATTTTTAACATCTTGTGTTTTGAAAGAGTCAAACTAGCTAAAACTTGTAAATTTATCAATTTTTATGAAGTAGTCTATTTGTTAAAAATTCATTTTTTTTATAAAGTGATTTGGTGACTAGAATTCACCTTTTTCGAACACCCACCCTCATATATTCTTAAAAAAAAAAATTAATATTCAAATTGATTAAAAAATAAAAAATGAAAGCATACTTGATGTAAATGTACCGTCAAAAATCAATTACATTACATTCATCAGGTAACCTTATAATCACAATTCATTTTCCGTTACTTCCAATTTCATCCTTCAATTTTGCAGAAAAATTTCATTTGATTTGATTTTCACAATGAATTTCTTGATTCGTTCTACAACGACCGTGTATTCAGAACGATCACCGATTCCAGAGCCTCGTGTTGATACTCATCAAAGATCAGCATCCGCTGGATCATCCTACGAGGCTCATAAATCCGATGTTCCTTATTCTTCGCGGTACGATTCGAATGTGGAATTGAATTCGAAGAATCGTGATTTGCCGGAACTTGCTGTTATTGATAAGCATGTTGATGTTGATGAAGATGACGGATGGATCACCATTCCATGCAGTATGTTTTTGCCTTCAGTAATCAACACTTTCATTTATTGTTTCTTAACTCGTTCTAATATGATTTCATCATTCCAATTATGCAATTATACCGTTCTTTGGTTGCTTTGGATTCAGGCCGTGCAAATTTAGACTCTGGAATAGGATTGAATTGAATTTGCAGTGTTTAGTAAAATTAGCGGTGTGAAATGACATAAATTAAATATAATTAATTGATATTTGATTTTTTTCTCAATTAAAGTTACAAGGGTAAAATTGAAATAAAAAATTATAAGCTATACGTTACTTGAATTAGCTTATCAAAAAACGCTATAAACTATAAAAATAAGTTATAAGTTCGTGAGAAAGTGGCGGGTACCATACGCTATAAAAATGGGTAGTTTTTAGTCAAATGAGCTTATAACATAAGCTATAAGCTCAAAATGTGGCTTGCAAAACAGACCCTCAAACACCATTGCTTTTAGTCCTTGATGTAATACGTGACCCAATAAAATCGCGTCATGTGTCCCAATAAGCTGACGGCAGGGGCTGAAAGCAAATATTTCTAAATTTGTATGGACCGAAGTCATAGAAAAAAAACTTACAGAGACGAAAATTAATAAAATACTATTATTGCAGGGGCTAAAATCATATTTAAACCTACTATTTTTGTCTTGGTTATTGAGTTCGGATGTTACGTGGCATTTCTTGGCAGGATTAATTTGTGTTTGAAGGATTTTGCTTATTGAGTAATTTAATAGTAATGTTTTTCAGCATTGATGAGTAAATCAACTATTGAAAATTTGGAACTTCTTTGATTTATTATGCGTGCGATCTTGGTTTATTGTGCATGTCATTTGCACGTAATAATCAGTGATTGATTTGTCCATCAACTGTTAAGATTACTTACTTTACTCTTTAAAGTAGATTACTCATGTCAAATCCTCGAGGCTGTTGGAAATGACGCTTTTCTTTTTGTTTATTGTGGTTTTTAATTTTATTTTATGGCTGAGCATTTTGAATGGAAAATATTGTCATGGTTGTTGGTAGAAACTGGGAAGAAATTGTTGATCTCTTGCATGTTAACTACATGATGTGAGCTTATTGTAAAAGCATAATCTTTTAATTGCAATGTAGTGGTTGATAAGGGTTGCAAGTGTAAGCATGATATCAGCTTCAGTGAAAAGCTTTATGTGTGAACCAACAGTGGTTATGTCTAACGAAAGAAACTAGTTCTCCATAACGTGGGGAACTTTGTTTCGAATCTCCATCAGGAGAAACACTTACATTTAGTGTCTAACGACTCCTCTAACAGGATTGCCTCCGGTGTAAAAGGCTGATGTTTGAACTTTGAAGATGTTATCACCACTTGCTGCTGCTCATCAATGTGTCAAATATTATATGTTGCATTACTCTAATATAAGTAGAAGAAGAAAACATTTACAATATTTTTTTTCTGTGAAATTGTGCATAAGGTGAAAGAAGCACTGTAATAGTATCCCCCTCTCCTTTTGGATGAGTCATTCTAGTGCAAGTGCAAGCACTTGATAAATGGGGAATGGAATTGATAGCCAGATGGGGTATAATATATATGTTGAATTTTTCAATAGTAGCAGTTGGAGAAAGTTGGCTTGTTTCAATTGTCTTTTTCTCTTCTAGCTCTAGAGGCAACCTGTTAATTTTGATTGTTATATGCTTTATACAGGAATGAAATTATATCATGGCATGATTTTTGTTGGCATTTAGTTCAATTGTAGAATTAAGCAAATCATTTTCTTTTCAGAGAACTCTATTAGGTAATGCTATGGTTTTGGGCCTGGTTTCTCTGCATATATAATATAACGCGATACATATTATTCTATTTTGTAGAGGAACTTCCTGAAAACTGGGACCATGTGCCAGATATACAGTCACTGCGCTCTCTTGATCGTTCCTTTCTTTTTCCGGGTATTAGATTGTTTCATTCTTTAAATATGCTAATCTCAGTTTGGCATATGTCATTTGGTCAGCTGGCTTCTACAAAAAGTTGAGCAGACCTAATTTATACCCATAATTCAGGTGAACAAGTTCATATCTTGGCATGCTTGTCTGCATGTAAGCAGGATACACTGTTTACTGCACCATTTGAAGTTGCTGCTACGACAAGTAAGAATGGCATAGATCACAGCCACGAGAAAGAAAGTGGAAGCATTGAAAACAGACACAATTTAGTCTCTGAAGAAGGGGAACTGAGTACCAGTGGTGAAGAGCAGCCGGGAGATATTTTTTATGGCGACTCCCTTCGTCACAGGGAGGTTCACAAAAGACAAATTGCTCCGTTGTTGCAAAAATTTGAAAATTCTCACTTCTTTGTGAGGATATCCGAGTCCAACGAGCCCCTTTGGTCCAGAAGAAACTCTTTAGAAAAAAATTCCAGTTCTTCTGAAACAAATAATCAAAAGGTCTCAATAATTAAAACTAAAGAGACGGCATTCCCTTCTACTGGTGCAGTTATAGATAGAGGAAATTTTGATGCAACTACTTGTGGTGGAACGGCAAGAAATTTTGTCAAGTGTTTTGCTTTACAGAATGGAGACATAGTGGTATGTACCATAAAACTTTTGGAAACTATGCACATGAATCTAATTGCTCTGAAGTTGGTAGTGAGACAAAAAAAACTGTTTGCTACCTTAAAATTAATTGTCAGATGGCATACTCTTTGTAGTGAATTTTGAGATAGACATGATGTCCTTTTGAGGAGGATCTCTACTTTTTTTTTTTTTAAGGAGAGGAGGATCTCTACTTAGAGCCCACGTTTTATTTCCATGTCCAAAGACATTATCTTCCTGTCTTGTATCTAGTGGGTTGCTACTAAACTTGTTACTGGATATTATTAGGTTTATGGCCTTTCTTTGGTGCCCAGCTCATAATTATTTTAAAGGGTTTGCCCGTACTGACACGCAAAGAGATTACACAGCATTGTTCCTTACATGTTTTTATAGTTTTTCTTTTGGAAGACATCTTGTCCTTATACTAGTTTTATATTTCCTCTTCTTTGTAATGAAAGTTCCTTTTTTCCATAAAAAATATATTCCCATTCATACTCTCTCCTTATGTAAAAGTAGCTTTTAGTGGACCAAGACTCGGGATTTTACAATTCAATTTTCTCGTTCATCCTGTTAATGTTAGCGATACTCGTGGCGAATCTTTGAGTAAATCTATAACGTTTAGTGCATCTAGATGAGATTATCCAATGACTTTATTGTATGTTATGCTTTGATTCACTATGTAACAGCCTTGTCAACATTATAATAATTTTATCTGGTGCAGTTTCGAGCATGAAATTTATTTTATGATAATTGGGCCTGCGATTGGGTAGTATATTTTTGAATATAATTACAATTTACATGATCATGAATGGCTTTTCTAGATCATATCTTTCAGACTGAGGAGTTCGTTTCTTCAGACGTCTCTTTCGCATGCTATCACCTTGGTATCTTCTTTTTATTGAACTTGTGTATTTGTTAAATTTTAAATTCTTCTAGTGGTGTTTGCATTGCCTCTTTAATTCCTCTGATAACATTCATGAAATTTTCCTGGTAAATCTTAGTTGATCAGGAAATACTTTTTATATGACTACATCTTGGCTCTTAGGTGTTTTATCCTTCAATATGCAGAACCCTCTTATTAATGATTGAGTAATGTCAATTACTGAGTTCTAATCTAATTATTTTTTTCTGCTTGCAAGGATGCAGGTTCTTTTACAAGCGAATGTTGGTGTAAGTTTTCTCAAAGACCCTTGTATAGAAATTCTCCAATTTGAAAAGTGCCGGGAGAGAATGCTGTCTGCTGACAGTCAGGTGGATGAAGTTTGTACTCATCAAGATCCATATGCAGAGCTGTTAAATTGGATGCTTCCATTGGAAAATGGGAGGCCTCATCATTTAACTTCAAATTCAGGATTAGATAGCAATTCTAATAGGTCCAACTTTTCAGCACCAACTGGCTCTCAGTTATTCTCTTTTGGCAATTTCAGAAGTTACTCCATGTCATCATTACCCCAAAATACAATAACACCCAGTACTCCTGTTAAAGCAGCTAGTTCTAAGCCAAACTTTGACCATGAGGATTGGGATCAAATTTCATCTCAAAAAGTTTTTTGGAAAAAAACTGGGAAGGAAGAGCTTCTATCTTTTCGAGGGGTCTCATTGGAGCGAGACAGGTTTTCTGTTTGTTGTGGATTAGAAGGTGTCTATATACCTGGTAGAAGGTGGAGAAGGAAACTTGAAATAATTCAACCTGTCGAGATTCATTCTTATGCTGCTGACTTTAATTCCGAGGATCTTCTTTCTGTTCAGATAAAGGTTTGAACTATGACTTAACAGATCAAATTATCTGACTAATGCTTTTTAATTATTTTTTATACTATATGTTGTAATTATATTATGCTTCTCTTTTGTGCCTTTCTACTATTACTTGTTTCCCTGTTCCGCTTTATCAATAATTTTTTATTTGTTCTCCAGAACGTAGCTCCTGCCCATGCTCCAGATATTGTGATATTTATAGATGCCATAAATATTATTTTCGAGGAGTCTACAAAAAATGGAGAAGTGTCGTCATTGCCAATTTCATGCGTTGAAGCTGGAAATGATCATTCTTTACCAAATCTAGCCCTCAGGTTATTTCCTGAATAAATATACTATCAGATAACTAACAATGTTTATGATCTTTCTGAATGTAAGTAGATCATGCTATGCTACATTCCTGGTTATTCAATTGCATATGCATGTGCCGTGGGACACCCCCAAACACAAACCCTGCAAAAGAGAGTAAAGGGTGTTTCATGATGAAAAATAAGCTATACAACTACATGACCATACGAGTTCAATGTGAACTTGTGAAAACCCAAAATATTCATGCTACAAAATATAGGTCTTCCCAAAGAGATTTATGTACTCATTAGCTTCCATTTTTCAAGGCTGAAAAATTAGTTTTTTATGTTAATATACAACCATTTGGTGGAAAATTGTAAACTCATTTCTATCAATTTTTACTTTTAGAGATTAAAGTGATTATTCTTGAATTGAACACTTATCTAGTTCTGCTTTTTCTCGGCTTTAGTAAACTAGCTGTTTGACAGCTTTCATGGCTCAACTGATGTTTTTGTTAAATTTGATGAAAAACGTGTTGTTTTTTTGGGAGTTTTGAGAAGAGAACTTGAATAATTATTGAACAGAGGGGAAGAAAAGAATGGGGATTTTGGATGTTAAAAGTCAAATAAGGAAAGAGGGGCGGATTTGGGCAGTAAGGTTTTTCTTCTTTTCTTTAAAGCTAAACTAGTCCATCTATTTATTTTGGATGCTAAACTCTGTTTTATTTATTTTGCACCATTTATTGTCCATTTATGGGAGAGATAGAGGCAAGTGGTAGTTTAGTGGAACAGTGGATCCCACAAGTGAATCTCAGTAAGCTATCACTTGTGTCTATCTCTCTCATAAATGGACAATAAATGGAGCAAAGTAAATGGATCAAAGCCAAACTCCTCCTAGATGCTCTATTCTTCTTCAACTCACCCCAAGAGGTTGACCGAACTATCTGTTCCAATCTCTCTCGTTTTGTTTTTAGTGTGGCAGGATTTAGGGTTATGAGGAGTGCTAGGAACACTCTCTTTCCAACACTCAACCTCTTATTGGGTAAAATTAATGCGGGTCCCACTCTTTGGATGTGGGTCCCACATAAAATTGGTGAACCCACATTGATTTTACCCAATAAGAGAGTGAGTGTTAGAGAAAGTGTTGGAAAGATGGTGTTCCTAGCACTTCTCTTGATGGAAAAGGTAATGAACTTTGAAGATATAGATAAATTGTGGTTTGAAGAGATTGAGTTAATCTGCTAAAAGATTTGAGGATATGAGATAATATTACTGCGGATATTTATAAGTTTAAAGGTAAAAGTTGTGAAAAACTTATAAGTGAGGCCTATTTCTTTTGATTTGAAAGTGTATGGTTGCTTTTGATGATGCTGACATCTACTCTCATTGGCTGGTGGTTTAGAAAAGTATACTACTCTATATTGTAGTTGTAATGATACCTCAAAATTGCTTTACTTGCTATTCCTACTCTACCATATCAGCATTAAAGTGGATGTGTTAGTTGGATTAATGCAATCAAGATTCAATGGAATAGGCCAACCATACTGTTATGATGTTTTCGAAGATTATTATCAGCTCATATAAAGTGAAGGCAATGTTAGTAAATTTTGTATTGAAATCAATCTGATTAGATGTTAGGAAAATAAGGGGAGAAGTAAATATGCTAGTAAAGTATAATTCCGTTTATGTTATTAGCTCTAATCTTCTATATCTTAATTAGATATCTCTTCTTACAGGCGAGACGAAGAACATTCTTTTATTCTTAAAGCAGAAACTTCTAAGTTGAAGAGTCTCAAGGCTCAGTATGATAGAAGTTCCCGTTTGTCAAAGCTACCATATGGAAATAAAATATCAAAATTAAGTCATGATCAGTATGCAATTATGGTGTCATGTCGATGCAATTATACATGTAAGCTTTTCGTCTCCTTGGTTTGTTGTTGTGCTATCTAGTGAACATTATGGTGTTAATTAGTTGTTTTCCTGTGATTTTTTTCAATTAATCTAGCTTCAAGGTTGTTCTTTAAACAACCAACTAGCTGGCGACCACGAAGCTCGAGGGATATCATGATCTCTATTGCATCTCAGATGTCAGGAAAATCTCGTGGAGATTATGATAAAACTTACCAACTTCCCGTGCAGGTTAATATATGTTTAACTCTTGTTTGTTGAGCTCATTTATTTTGGTTTGATTATGGCCCTACTGAAGTTGCAATTACTTTTATACTTTACCAGCAATCATTATTAGTTTAACTTCATTGATTCAATTTGATCAGATCTTAACTCTTCAAGCTTCAAATTTGACATCTGAAGATCTAACTTTGACAGTGCTAGCTCCAGCTTCATTTACTTCCCCTTCAGTGGTTTCCCTGAATTCACCGAGAACTCCAAAGAGTCCTTTTATTGGTTTCGCAGAGTTTTTAGCGAGAGTAAATGGTGAAAGAAGTATTGGTTCCAAATGGAAAAAGGGCTTCAATTCTATTATTAAAAAAAAGGTGGAACAAAGTTACGATGGCAAAGCTCAGGAAGTTTCTTTGAGTGATGATGTCATTCCCAGTTCCGGTATCAGTTGTACACATCTATGGTTGCAAAGCAGAGTTCCACTTGGGTAATATATAAAATCCAATTTTTATTTTTGTGAACTGTTTAACTGATCTGATTAATTTAAAACCATTTGTTTCTCAAATCAGATGTATTCCGTCTAAATCCGTAGTCACTGTCAAGCTTGAACTACTTCCATTGACTGATGGCATAATTACATTGGACTCTCTGCAAATCGATGTCAAGGAAAAGGGTAATGATCGCTGTTCGTTTTTTCCAAGTTTTTCTTCTTAACTGCATGTTTGAGCATCTTGCCAAATAAATAGACGATCTTTTGCCTAAAGATCTGTTACTTCAACAATTGGATAGTTATTTTGAAGTATCACTCTGTCGGCAGAACAATAAAGTGTACTGAAGTATAGACTATTTTTTTAATCATTTCTCCCATTTATTGTACTCTTAAAATTAAACTGTTTCTTCAACTAAAAATAGGTTCTCAATTTAACATTAAAAAAATTCACGATTTTAGATTCTTATTGTTTTACTAAAGTTTAACCAACACAGTCAAAATCCTTAAAAAAAAATCTAGTTAAATATTTTGTCAAATGATTTATAACAAACAGACTTTTAAGTCAATTCATTTATAAGGTCTTCTGTTTGCTTTCCCTAGTTCTGAGGCCACTCCAACAAGTGCCAATTTAGGTGATAGCGCTGCCTGGATCTGGTCTTTTGTTTCCACTCTCATCCCTTTAGATATATACACATGACGAGCATAGGTTCCTTCCAGCATGTGTTATGTGTACCGCCAATAAATGAGAAGCATATAATTGAGAACATTAAGTTGTGCATTCTGTTTCATTTGTCATCATTGGAAAGAGTTTTTTCTTTTCTGTAAATGGTCAACTGCAAATCTTGATGCAAAATGCAAATTAACTTGGGTCCTCACATATTTATATCCTGGTGTAACAGGTGTTGCCTATATCCCTGAATCCTCCCTGAAGATAAATTCAACTTCCGGCATGTGCAAGGGGATTATGTAGAACGGACTATTAGCTGTTCGCATTTCCTTCTGCATTTTCTCTGGTGCACTATAAACAAAAATTAATGCCTTGGTTCAACATTTCAGAATTGTTTATGGAACCTACTCTAGGTGGATTTGCTTGGAAAAAAAATGAGGATTTGTTTTCCTGAACTTTGAAGTGCTCTTGCAACTTAATGTCATTGGGAAACCGTGAGTCACTTGGTATGGAATTGTGATGAAGTTGGCATTTCCAATTTGTGTTGACCATGATATCACACTAGCTTAAGTAGTGACTTCTTACTACCCACCCACCTTTTTTAAGGGGAATAATGTTTTATTTGTATGTGAATTATTTTGACTCTTCTAACTGGAAAAAGTGAGTGCCTCTTGATGCATTACACTGGACAGCTGCAACTGAGTGCTTGCCGACTGACCAAGTTTTTCACATTTTATGATATATGTTTGGTGAGAAATGAAAAAAGAGAGAAAGATGGTTAAATACTTCAAATTTGAATGAATAGAAAAAGTAACATTCTCCTAGAGAAAATGTTGGATAGTACATCCGTACCTTTTGTACAAAATCTATAATTGTAAGGGAATTTTTTTTTCTCCCTTTTTTTAAATATTTTCGTTTACACATTATCTCTCTTATATCACTATTTGTATTATTTGTTTCACACCAAATACAATACCCTTCTCATACTCGTAAACATGTTTAAAATTGAAAGAATAACAAAATTCAATTTGCAAAAAAAAAATAAACATTAAAGATTATGCAAACTTTCTATTATGTAATGTTTTTATTCATTTATATATGAATGTTGTACAACTCCATAATTTAGACTACCAAATTCTTTCTTTCCCTTTCCTTCACGCCTGTCCATCTAAAGATATCCTGATTCCTGTGTACTGTGATTTCCAATATTTACCTTTAAGAAAATATACTCTGTCAAAAGAAGAAGAAAAATCTCTAAAGCAGATACCGAACTAAAGTGGAATTCAACAATAGGTTAAAATGACCAATTGAATGATGATACTTTTTAAGGGAAATGCTAACTTAAGAAACTAAAAGTAGAATTATTTTTTTGGAAATTATGTATTCAATATTATAAAAGTTTAAATATTTATACTTTCAATACAAATTTTACTACTTATTTCTTTTTATAGATCCTTAACTTAAGGGTACACATTAACATGACCCTACTTTTAAACATTGGTTCCCAACTTCCAAGACTCAGTTGGAAGTTGCTAGTACAATATTCCAAAGCTGAAATTTTAGTGCTACATTCTTGTATTTAGGCACAAATATTTACTACAAGTGAGTAACTGTTCTCTGTCTTCTCTGATACTCCATTTGTCTCATACGAACGGGTATATAAATTAGAGAATTTTTTTACTAAGATGATTTATACTGGGAAATGGAAGGAGTAATAGAGCTGAATGGGAAATCAACATACACGTCTTGCCTTGTTTCGGGTGAAGCATGCTGCATGCATACCAATCAGCTGACAAATTTGTTGCAAAATTATTTTAAAACATTTGCTAGCATTTTCTAAAAATAATTAAGCAGAGCAGCTTGACGTTGAGTAAAACCAAAGGGAGAGTGTGAGCAAAACTAAACTAAAGACATTGATTATTTTTTATTTTTTTTAAAGAGGAAATCGATTATTATTTTTTAATAAATGTCATATCGAAATTGTAATAGTACTGAATTGTTGTGACAACCTCAATCATATTCAATACTAAAATCAAATTCATGGATATGTGACATTAGTGGTAGGTAAATTGTGATCACGTCTCTTAATTATGTGGTCATGAGTTCCATAAGCTTACTATTTCTATTAACAAGAATGTTCCTTGTGATCTAGGTGACTTAATAGATCATTCTCTATGTGTGACCTAGAGCATTTGTTCAGTGAAATGCTTGATTAGGCCTTCCCTTCATGGTGAAACATTTGCAAGAGTTACGTGATTTAAACTAAGGGTTAAAAGAGTGAAAATCCCAAATTTAAATTCAAAAGGAGAAAAATTATTTATCTATGAACTAAATTACTTTAAAGCACAGATTCAGATACATATACCAAACACAACATAGACGCAGACACGTCGATACCCATAATAATTTGAAAAAATGACATAATTCAATCTAATCATATGTATCAGATACGATACGACCAGGACACACCTAATCTAAGTAATATATGTGCTTCATAGTTCAATTACTTGCATGGTTTTTAAAATCTAATGTGATTATCCCTGGACTCTTCTCATGACCAAACAAATTAGTGTATGCTCAAATCTTTCTATTGGGGTTCTAGAAATAATAGTATCCCAGGAATCAACCATGCAAAACAAGGTTGGAAGATGATCGCATATCAAAATTCATAGTTTCTTTCTTCATAGGATAAGCTATCATGCGGGCTCCACTTGAATAGAGAATTAGATATAATACCTTTATGACATTTTTCTTCTTATGGTAAGTATACTATGAAGTCAGCTTATATCCTTTGTATAGACAAGACCATGCTCACTCAACCCAATCATTGATCGAAGGAAAATGGAGTCTTATCTAACATCTAAAAGTTCAAGAAAGAGGATAAAGTCCTTCTATTGATGAAATATACTTGTGAACGTCTCTAATCACAGTTAAATTACCAAGTATAGTTGTTTATTGTTCAAGCCAGCCTTGAGAATAGTTCCTAAAACATGCTTCCAATCACCAATTACATTTTATTGTGAATTACACTGTCACTTTGTCATATATTATTTTCTGAATAATATCTTCGGTCCTTTCACTTTGTTACAAAATGTAAGGAAATATCACTCTCAAAAAGTTAGTTTAATCATATTTACACTAATTAAGAATATTCATATATTCCTTAAGTTACTTGTAAAACAAGTCAACAAGTGCCGGTAAAACAATATAAAAATACATAAATTTGGCACTTATTAGTGTCCCAATCCAAAGCAGAGAAGATTTTAGGACTCAAAGAACCCCTATGAAGGAAATTACGTTTACCTCATTTCATAATCAATGATGGGGCTTGAACCTGAAACCTCCATGTCAAAGATATGTCATTTTACCACTAGACCAAACTTTTAGAGTTAATATTAAGGTTCTACATATATTAAGGATCAATACATTTTATGATTTTATGGTTATCGTAAATTCGTTCTACATTAACATTTAATGAAAATTTATTGCACCTTGAAATATATTTATGGTCTCTACAAAATTTTGTAGTGAATAACAACTCCTCGAAAATTCAAAACATTGTCACCATTACTAAACATTTATAGGTACTAAAACAATAACATTCAAGACCTCGTTGATCAAGACAGGGCCCCTTCAAATTGGAAGAGGTAATGAACCTAATCTCTCTCATATTTCTTTTCTTGATGATCTAGTTGTCATTGTTGAAGCTTCTATGGACCAAGATAATATGATCAAGAAGTTGTTAGATAACTTTTGCCTCCACTCGGGACAAAACGTTAGTGAGCATAAATCCAAAGTCTTTTTCTCCACGAATACCAGCTCTGTCAAAGCATGTCACTTGAGTCAAGCTCTTGTTATAGAACAAACTGATGACTTGAGAATCTATCTTGGAGCCCCTCCCCTCCATCAAAGGATTTCAAAGAATATTTTCTCCGATGTGCTTCATGAAATGAAGTAAAAGCTTTCGTCTTAGACAACAAGTAATTTATCGATGGTTGGAAGAGTTACTTTAGCTCAATCCTCGCTTGCAACTATCCCATGTTATATTGTGCAAATAGTTCCTCTGCTAGTGCCAATGAGTGAATAGGCCATGGTGCAACACTAGTGAGCATAAAAAATGTCACTTAATTTCTTGGGAAACTATTTGTAAACCAAAAAGAGTTGGATTGGGGTTTAGGTGTATGAATACCCTGAATGAGGCATATATGTGTAGGTTAGCTTGGCTGATGGTGGAAAATCCTGAGAAATTGTGGGTTCGAGCCATGAAAACCAAGTATAAATATGGTTGTAATAGCATGCTTTCTATTGTCCCGTCAGCTTAGCTCAGTTGGTAGGGACATTGCATAACTTATGCAGGGGCCGGGGTTCGAACCCCGGGCACCCCACTTCTCCACATTTAATTGTGTGAGCTCTAGTCACTAGGCTACTTGACAAAAAAAAAAAAACATGCTTTCTATTTGTTCTAGATCAACATCCTCTCCTATTTGGAGAGCTATTGTAATGACTAATGAGATTTCTTAAACCAAGTATATTCTGGATAATTAAGGATGGAAACACCACCAGATTCTAGGAAGACACTTGAATTCTTGGGTATGCTAGGTCCTCTTGTCCCTCCTAATGAAATAAACTACATTGTTGCATTTTATGGAAATAATGTGGGAATGTGATGGTATTGGGAGATAATTTTGAGACATATTTCTACATATATGAGAGAAGCTTTTGATCTTGTCCAATCTCCCTCTCATGGTGGCCAGATGTGCCCCATTCGAATCTAGCTTCCAATGGATAGTTCTCCATAAAAAGTGCGAATGAGATGCTGAGTACTATAAATAATAGTGAGGACAATCTGGATTTTCTATTTGACAAAGGTTGGAAGTGAAAGGGACCAACTAGAATTAGAGCCACTTTGTGGAAAATTGCTCATGAATGAGAGACTTCTTACAAATTGTGAGAAGTCTTACATGAGCAATTTTGATATTCAGTGTGGTAGATGTATGGAAACCCTATAATCAATTTTGCATATTCTGAGTGATTTTGAAGATGCAAATGAGCTTTGGTCCAGGGTCATAAAAGAAGAACATTGGAGCAGTTAAGTTCTTATATCTTGGTCTTTTTGCTTGGATTCAATGGAACTTGACGAGTAAGGATATTGATAATAATACTTTGGAATTGGTATATCTTATTCGGACTTATGGCGTTCTCTTTGGAAGGATAAAAATATGCTCATAGTTTCTCATCGATCAGATATGGGAGGGAAGCTCTTGAATTTGGTAAACAATCATGTTGATAACATTGTGACGGAATTTTAAAAATCTAATACATCTAGGGGAATCAACAATGCACATCAGAAGCATAGTTGGGTTCATCTTCCTCTTGGGCGCCTCAAACTCAATGTTGATGTATCTTATTTTTTCAGCAATATTTTTTTTCAACAATGGTAGCTCAACTTGTGGAGGGTTGAGTTGTGATAATTACTGTAAATTTGTGTAATGTTTTATGCACAAAAATACTTATTCAAAAAACTACGGACAATTCTTTCCTGCATACAACTTGTTCAATCTCAGCATATGCAACGTGTGTTAACTGAATTTGATTTCAGCAAATATGATTCACCGTGGCTATACTACTATGAGTTTTTCTATCATGTGCAAATTTGCATATTTTAAGAAGTTTAAAATAGAAATTTTGTATTTGAACTTGTACATTTAATATTAAATATAAAATTTTTGAATAAATATTTGTTGTTTTTCAAGATTTTTTTTACTACTATTAGTTGTTTTAACATGTGCAATGTTGCACATGTTAGACAAACCCTACTAATATAACTTATCTGCAACTTGTACTTGTAGACATCCTTTACAGTCTCTGATACTCCATTTCTCCCACAATAATCGAGCCTTTTTGTTCATTTCATGCATATTAAGAAAAAAATTATGAGTGAAAGAGAGAAAAAAAAAACGGTTTTGAGTGCCCTTGTTAAGCATTTGTGCATTCACTATTATCATAAATGTAAAGTAAAATATATTGAATTAGAGGTGGTGAAAGTAGTATTAATTAGAGTTATAATTGGAAAAAAAAGTAATTAATATTGCATTGAAAAGTGAAATGAGTCAATTATTTTAAGTTTTATTTTTTGTTGCAAATGATTCAATTATTTTGGGACAGACGAAATATAATAATATGAACCTTGATTTACATCATATTGGTTGCCATACAAATGCGCAAACCTTCTAATACATCGAGCTCATTCTACTTCTTTCAACTTAGGTTTGATGATTTTTTTTCTTCTTTATTACACATCCTTCTTTGTAATGATTTCCATATGATGTTAATGATAGAAAACTAAAACTTATCACTAATAACAAAATTATAAGAAACGGGGTTCTAAGCTAAAAGAGAAGAGGATAAAATAAAATATTTTCATTCATTTTTCTTCATTCTTTTTAATGGGACAATACAATGCTTATAAAGGTTGATGCATATACATGGTAAGATAAATACATCAACCACACAATAACAATACCACCAAACAAACTAATTAATAGAATATACTTAAAAGATCTCCTTCTAAAATAAACTAGATGATTCATTATTCTAGCTTCCATGATTATATCGGTGAATTCTTCTAATTAGAGTAGTTAATGAAATTCCATTATTAGAAAAAAAAAAACTTGTGATGAAATTATATTTGTTTTACTAATAGCATAATACTTTTTTAAAATAAAAATTATTAAAAATAGGAGAAAAACAATTACACACAGTTTCTTTTATGAAAAATAACTGTAAGGGTAATATTATAATTGTTTTTTTTTTGAATATGGGGTGGTATATTGATTTTTTTTTTTTTAAGGTATTTTTTTGAGGGATTGTTATAAGATATCAATTACACACAGCTTCTTTTATGAATAATTACTGCAAGGGTAATATTACAATTGTGTTTTTGGATTATGGGGTGGTATATTGATTTTTTATAGGAAAATGATTGGTAGACCACTCATATTTTCATATCATCCATACACCCACATATTTGAGAGGAGAGAGATGGATGAAAGGGAAGAGAGACAAAGTGTTTGTGGAGTCTAGGCCACATGTCACATATTTATGTGGAGGTTTAAGTGTGTATGCCACCTATAGGTGCGCATATATCACCACTCTTTTTTATATTAGATATTTTTTTGAGGGATTCTTATAAGATATTTGTTGATTCATTTCATATTGAAACTTTTTTACTCAACTTTGTGGTAGAAAAGACATGATAATTTATATTATTTTAATAAGGTGAAATATGTAAGAAAAATGATAATAATATGAGAGGTTTTTTTTTGTGGTGGCCGGATTCGAACTTCAAACCTTACATATATTAACTATGTCTTGTTCATACCAACTGAGTTAAACTCACGAGAGGACAGGTTTAAATATACTAACTTTAAAGCGAGAAAGTCACAAAGATTTTGTGTTAATCTCTTTTCTTTGTTGCTCTTCTATCTCTTGCCATTTTATTTATTATTTCTTTTTCGACTTTTTATTTTTAATAGAATACATTAAAATCATGGTAATTTTCTCCCACAAAATCATTAAGTGTGTGTCTCGTATCACATGGGTATATCAGAATCACTATGGATCCATGATCTACCGCGATTTTTTGTAGAAACTACATAACGTAGTTTTTGAAAAATACGGTGGATCATCGTACTTGTCGTGATAATAAACATAAACATATGTTAAATCTAAATCCATAGAAAATAAAAGTACTCTCTCTCACACAAAATAATACTCCCTCCATTTCAAAATAAGTGTCATTTTAATCAAAAAAATTTGTTTTAAAATGAATGTCGCTTTACATTTCCAATACAACTTTAATTTTTTTCTTCCAACTTTACCCTCTCAAACTTTTCTCTCACACAATTTTCAATGCAACTTTAAGTTTGTCTTTTTTTTATAAAGTAAGAGCAGTTTAATAAATGTGTTATGTCTAATGATTATTTCATTCCATTCCTTAATGCAATTGGCTAAAACGACACTCATTTTGAAACAGAGGGAGTAGTAGTTAAAAATTGTGCACGATTTTTAAGGAACCGTATAATTGCGTTGATTTCAATGATAAAATTAGTCATTTACTACAATACATTTTATTAATTTTAGCTAGTGAAATGATTAACTTTGATGAAAATTAATAAATAAAATTATGATTTTTTTTTGAAGCAATAAAATTATGATGGATTCAAAAAAAAAATTATGATAATTGAAAAAATAATAAATGTTGCATATTCTAAAGTGATAATTGATAAAAAATGTTAAATGAGACAATTATAACAGACGAGTAAATGGCACAAAATCACCGCCAGTTTTTCGTTTTAAAGTTAAAAAATTTGGATCGCAAACATCGGGTTTATATTTGATTAATTTCCCAATGTTATGTTTTGTTTTGTTTAACAGTACTGTAGTGTTTGTGTTTGTGTCACATACGAGGAGGACCCATCTCCGATAATTTCACTTTTCTAGACCGAAGATTTCTGAATTCAGTTCAGTTTCTGTTGTGTTGTGTTGTCTCTCTTTCTCTGCTTCTACTCTCCACTTCCCCAACCAACCCTTTTTCATCCTTCAAGGTTTTCCATTTTCCCCCTTTTTCTCTTTTTAGTATTTCAATTTATTCATTCTGATCTATTTCCTTTTCTTTTTCACTTTTCATTTCTGGGTTTTCTTAGTTACCATGTTTTAAGCTGATTTTGTATGTAAAGTTTTGATTTTTAGCTTTTATTTTGGAATTTTTCATCTGGGGTTGTTGTTTTGAGGTTGTAGGAAGTTATGGCATTGAAGGGTTGTGTTGTAGTAATGTTTGGAATTCTGGGTGGTTTTGAATTTTCATGATATTAAAGTTTTGATTTTTAGCTTTTATTTTGGAACTTTTCATCTGGGGTTGTGATTTTGAGGTAGTGGGAGGGTATGACATTGATGGGTTGCTGTAATGTTTGGAATTCTGTGTAGCTTTGAATTTTGATGATATTAATGTTTTTGTTTTCTTTTTAAATTTATAGACGGAGGCTGAAACTCACACACACAACTACAAGATCCTGGGTTCAAACGCGATGAAGGTTTTCGGACTAACAATTTCGGCTTTGTCAGTTGAGTTAGGCCTTACGTACTTACATTTTGGTTTTGGTTCTCTATAGAGTTTGATAGAGATGGGGTTGTTGGGTTCTGAGAATGTTAAAATGGTGGAGTCTTGGGATGTGTCTAAATCAAAGGGGAGTAAGAAGATGAAGAAGGATAAAGAGAATGAGAGTGTGATTGATGAGGGAAAAACAAAAACTGGGTGTTGGGTTGGGTTGAGATTCATTGGTAGCTGCATTTCTCCAAGATCCAAAGTTGATAGCTCAGTCAGTGGCAGTGGTACCAGTACTCATTATGGTAATCACTGTTTCCTTGCAAATGTGTTATTGTTGATTGTTTGTTCTTATGATGTGTTTGGACTTTGGAGATTCTATGTTTGTAAAATGTGTTTGTGATATGATTTTTTTTATGTATAAATAGTACTCAGGTTGGTATGCTTTTTCCGTTGCTTTAGCGTTTGGTTTGCTTTTGAAATTTCTTTGAGCACCTTTTTCTGCAATCTAATTGAATATTATCATGCTAATTAATGTAAAATGATGCCCAAATGATATTTGAAAAACAAGGGTTTTTGATTGTGTGTGATGAGGTCGCTGTTCAAAAGGATGAATGTTCAGTTACCAGACCATACTTACCTCCCGACCGTACTCTAGATTACTAGGCCTCCTTCCCCTGAGAACCGGAGGGTTAACAAAAAAAAAAAGTTGAAATACCTGAGTTTCTCATAATCCTGCTTATTCCGAAAGCAGAATTGAAAAGGGTTTCTGTGTTAATCCTTGAAGATATTCTGAATATGTAAACTTTGTTGTGAAAAATGTTTCTTTAATATGCATGCTGTCTTTCAAGGTAACAGAATGAAAAAAGAGTGCATTTTGGATTGGTTAGGAAATACATAATTGTCAGATTTGAGTAGATATTAGAAAAGAAATTAATCCCAGGTTTTTATTTGCAAAAAACTGAATTTCAATCATAAGCTAAAAGGGTGAAATAATTGAGTTACCAAATTACTCTTGAGGTGGTGTCTATTTTCACATATTCTTTGCTTATACCACAAGATGTTATTTTAAATTTTATTGGTTGTTCTAATACTTTTTCCCCATCTTTTTGGCTTCTTATTAGCTGAAAGTAAATCAACTAATGATACAAGTAGAGGTCAACGAACTGCTCCAGTAATCTCTTCTACAACCACTAGTAACGCAGAAAGCAGTTCCTCAACTACCAAACTTGAAGAGGATCTTAAAATTGCTTCTAGGCTGCGAAAATTCTCTTTCAACGAACTTAAGTTGGCAACAAGAAATTTCCGGCCCGAGAGTTTTCTTGGCGAAGGTGGGTTTGGTTGTGTTTTCAAAGGTTGGATTGAAGAAAATGGAACTGCTCCAGTGAAACCTGGCACAGGGCTTACAGTTGCTGTAAAAACCCTTAACCACGATGGGCTTCAGGGTCATAAAGAATGGCTGGTTCGTATAGTTATTAACAATCCTTTTTCTTGTCTCGTGTTATCACTTAATTCTATATTTCTAACTATCGTTCTTGTTTGGACCATGTTACAGGCAGAGGTGAATTTTCTTGGAGATCTAGTTCATCAAAACCTTGTTAAACTCATAGGTTACTGCATTGAAGATGATCAAAGGCTGCTAGTGTATGAGTTCATGCCTCGGGGAAGCCTGGAAAATCACTTATTTAGGAGTACGTTCCCATTTTCTGACTAATTATTATCTCATTTTCCTTTTCAATAATAATAAAAATACCTTGAAATTTAATAGCATAAATTATCTAACATTGGCTATATTAAATTTGGACTGTATCTTTGTTTGATGTTCTCATGTAGAAATTGATATTATATCATATGCAGGATCCATGCCTCTTCCATGGTCCATTAGGATGAAAATTGCACTAGGAGCTGCTAAGGGTCTTGCTTTTCTTCACGAAGAAGCTGAACGACCAGTAATATATAGGGATTTTAAAACTTCGAACATTCTATTAGATGCAGTAAGTACCAAAAATTACAACAAGATTACATTTTTGTTCTTTCCATTTTGTCAATCTAATTATATTGTTCTGAATCAGGACTACAATGCTAAGCTCTCAGACTTTGGTCTTGCCAAAGATGGTCCAGAAGGTGATAAAACCCACGTGTCTACTCGAGTGATGGGAACATATGGTTACGCAGCACCAGAATATGTCATGACAGGTTAGATTATCTTGATATGGAAAATCCAAATTTACAAGTTATCATTGTGGTAACACATGCTTACACTTTGCATGTATTTCTCGTGATTCCTTGTGGGACTGTTTTAGCATGTAGTACATATTTTGCAATGGACCTTCTTTAGGTGTGGTGTTAATTCTTCTCATAAGCGATATTTCTGATTATGACCCTATTTGGATAAACAACTTAATTAAGTGCTTCTAGCATAAGCCTCATATAATTGCTTATGTATATGCTTTCTATAACAAAAGATAAACTTAAGTCCAACTGTTTTTATAGAAGCTATAAGCTGTTTTCATAAGCTAATGCTAGAGAGTTTATGGAAATAACCTGAAAACAACTTATGGACATAGTATAAACTGTTTCCATAAACTCTTCCAAAGAGACTCTCACAAGTGCTTATGCTAGTTGATAAACTCAAATAAGTCAATCCAAACAGACTCTAACTAAGATATTAGTATAAGTGTGATATCTATAATTTCCTTTCTGTGATGATCAATTGTGTTTGATGAGATTGATAATTTTAGCTGTTGCATTCTCCAACTGTTTATAACTTACAAAGCTCACAGCTCTATTACATTCTGTTCATAATTTTCAATGTCATTTGTTTCAAAATATATTTAAATGTAATCTAACATCTGTATTACATAATTGTATGTTTTCAAACTTGTGGCACTGCCAGGTCATCTTACGACAAAAAGTGACGTGTACAGTTTTGGAGTCGTACTACTTGAGATGATATCCGGCAGAAGATCTATGGACAAACACCGACCCAACGGCGAGCATAACCTTGTCGAATGGGCTCGACCACATCTAGGAGAGCGAAGAAGGTTCTACCGGTTGATAGACCCTCGTCTTGAAGGTCACTTCTCCGTAAAAGGAGCTCAGAAAGCCGCTCAGCTAGCTCATCACTGCCTAAGCAGAGATCCAAAAGCCAGACCCCTAATGAGTGAAGTTGTCGAAGCTCTAATGCCTCTACCAAACCTAAAAGACATGGCAAGCTCTTCGTACTATTTCCAATCAATGCAAGCTGAGCGGTTCGGAGCGAGTCCAAATTCTAGAAGTGTGCATGCACAAGGAGCATCACTTGCTCGGAACGGACAACAGAGAAGGAGCCTTTCGATACCGAACGGTGCACATGTATCTCCTTATCACCATAAGTATCCTCAACAATCACCTAAACCTAATGTCAAAGCATAGAGCTGGTGAAATTTTTTCATCTCTTTATGTTTCTTCTGGTTGTTCAGAAATATTTAAACATTATTTTACTTTATTTTTTTGCCCATGGAAATGTTATCTCTTGATTTCTTTAGGCTTTGCTTGTGTATGATGTTAAACACTGTGGCTCCTTAAATTAATCACAAGCTTTTGTTTATAGAAAGATGAGAAAGGAACTTTATTATGGTATTAATTTATGTTGGTTTTGAGTTCCTATTTAAGATCTAGGAAATGATTGGTTGCTTTGTTTAACCATAAGGAGTTTTTAGACATATTTAAACTATAAGGTGCTCTTTATGCTTTATAGCACAGTATCTTCTAATAGTTAAAAATTCAAACTTAATTTGATAAAAAAAAAATTCATAAAATTTAAGTCTAATTGGTGCGCTTGAGATTCAAGTTTAAGATAATGTTTCTTTTTTGTTTGTTGACAGAAGATAATGTTTTATATAATCATTCAATAATTGGTGGTCTTGGGGGGAAATAATTGCCAGCATTGTCATCATTGAAAGCGATTTACATACAATAAAAACAATACACGTTTAAATGATGTGTTTTTAGTATATAGATTTTTTTGGCACGTGTTTCCATTCCAACGAAGTTTATATTTTGAGGGGAACGTATCAACTAAGGGCCAGTTTGTTTTAAATTAAAAAAAAATAAAATTGTATGTTTTTTTTTTTGGGAAATTTACTACTAGAATTTATTTCAAACACATTTGTATATTCATTGTTAGAGATTTAATGTAATAAAAATTACATGTTTTTTCAAAAGGACATCTTTAAAAAATGACTTTGATGAAAAACCATCTGAAATAGCTTTTAATTTTAGAGATTTTTTAAAATTTATTATAAAAAAATTATAACAAAATGATGAAATATTTAAAATGACATTTTAATATAAGTTATTTGAATAAATTTTTCATTTGAAGCTATCTTTAAAATATTTTTTGTTAAAAAAATTATAGTAAAAAAGATGTCACATTATAAAAATCGATTTAAAAAAAAAACTATAACAAACTAACTCTAAGTTGAACGATTGTCTAAAAATTGGATTTTTTTTTTCTTATGTGGAATTTTTTCGTCCACCATGGTATATCATACGTTGTCTAGTTCCTGATAATTTTTCAAAGACAATTTAGTCCTATTTTTTTTTTTTTTTTTTTATTTTTTTTTTAAGTTGTAAAAA
>Ga0228711_1004039_pt1 | contig 22727 bp, 10 predicted proteins | sample MedpolnodulmetaG_2_FD_177996 | JGI IMG/M metagenome (GOLD analysis project Ga0228711, IMG submission 177996) | Root nodule microbial communities from Medicago polymorpha collected in Santa Monica, California, United States - brown nodules | ecosystem: Host-associated > Plants > Roots > Nodule...
TTTTTTTTTCATTTTTTAGATAAAAATTTAAGTCTTATCTTATGGCTAAATAGTTGGGCTATGGTTTAAATTTTAGGTGATATTGTTTGCACCACCTTTTTTTTATACACACCCTTCTCTTTATTTTTATTTCTATTATTTTTTTTATACCCTTTCTTGTTCTAGAAAGCAGTAAAAGCTAACTTTCAAATAGACTCGACTCCCTGTTGGTCATCATTTTTCAAAGACATCTGGTTCAGTGTTAGTTGATCAATCAAGATCGAACAATTTAGATTTAAGTTTTATATTTTAAAATAAAGATTTAAATTAGTTATTTAGTTTTTGATTCGTTGTAACTCAGAGATTAAACTAACCCCTAAATAAAAATGTTTTAGATTAATTTGTTATCATTTTTCGTCATGGATTGAATTGGACCACCTCAATAAAATTATGAAAGATTTTCTTTTTTTTTTAGGAAAAAATTATGAAAGATTAAAATGATTTTTTTTTTTTTTTGGTATGGAGTGGTAATCCACTGAAATTAAACTCACACACAACTGTGAGGTTCCGGGTTCGAACCCGGATCACGACGTCCGACCTTACAATTTCGGCATTTGTCAGTTGAGCTAGAACTTCTAGACGATTAAAATGAGTCTTTAATCGGTTAAAATATAAATTTTTCTAGACCGTCCTATTGCCTGACTATAGAAATCTACATCCTTTCTTCCCTCAAACAAAAAAAAATCTACATCCTTTCTAAACCCCTTTTTCATGGGAGATTCGTCCAAAATTTTACAATAGCCAAAGGTAAACCATGTATACTTGGCATTTAAAATTGAAGAAATGCTAACTCTATTGAAACCAAACATCATGAACATTTTGCGAAGGCCAAATGTCACGTTTGGTATTTTAGTTTGACAGAATTCTCAAATTAGTCCTCTAAGTTTTAAAAGTTTCAAATAGATCCTTTTAGTTTGACAAAATTTCCAAATTAGTCTTTAAGTTTCAAAAGTTTTAAATAAGTCATTTTAGTTGATAAACTATCCACAAACGATCATTTGTAGTGCTAGAAAGACATCTATTTACAACAACAAATGTCTTTCTAGCACTGTGAAACGAAATTTATAGTGCTAGAATGATATTTGAGACCATTAACCATAACATTTTGACACCCTGGAACTTTTAAAAGACAGTGTTTTGATCCACGTCAACAACTTAAAGGACCTATTTGAAACTTAAAGGACTAATTTGAAAATTATGTCAAACTAAAATGACATAATTGAAACTTTAGAAACTTAAAGGACTAACTTGGAAATTATGTCAAACTAAAATAACCAAAAGTAGTATTTTGCCTTTTGCGAATGACGTGTTGACATATTGCGTGGTATTTTTTTTTCACAGGAATTTTCTGTTGAAATATTAAAAGAGGCTTCCAGTTCCCTGCAGGGGTGAACTAAGAACAACTATGGGGTAGCGTCGACTACCCCAATTTTTTTAGTTTTATTTGAATAAATAAGTATAATTTATATTTAGCTACCCCAATAATATATATTTAGCTACCTTAAATAAGTTTATTTGTCATAGATTAATTTGATAGATTTATTTTATCTTATTTTGTATAGTTTAGGTCATTTTGGCAATTACAAAGAGAGTTTGGTTAGTAATGAAAATTATCAATACAAGATTCAAACATAAAATATAGAATAAATTTCTTACAAATTACTTAGTTGCTTACAATAAAAAATAAAAATAAACAATTTATATTTGACTCCTCGTAAAAAAGTTGCTAGCATCGCCACTACTTGTATGTATTGAGTACAATTGAAAAGGAACTTCCCACTATACTGCAAACTTTCGTGTATTACGCAAAAATGTGTTACCAAACAAGTAATAAGCTCTTGAGGACGTGTAACCATTACAATGTTAACATGGACGGATCCACTTATAATAAATTTGGGGCAGCTGCCCCACAACCTTATTTGTTTTCTTTATTAACAATTAGATAATTTTATTTTTATTACATTAAGAGCAACGGTAGTGGCTATATTTTTGACATGAGTAGGCCAGCATGTAATTGAAAAGGAGAGTCTTTTGCCAAAGTTTTTATTGGAGTTCGACAACTTGTAATCATTGTAGTCTATTGAAGCAACTCATTTTATCTATTTCTCGACGTTTTTCTATAGTAAAATGGTGAAAAGACGAACGAATGCAATTAAAAGTAAACAAAATATTAATATGTTTGTTCAGACGTAGGACCTATTATAAGTTTTTAAAGGTTGCATAATTAGAGTAAAAAAAGAATTAGATGTTTTAAGATGAATGGTATTCATAAAATAACTTTTGATGAAGTTTACCATTGGAGTACGAATGAATGAACGCGTCCAAGGTTCATTCATTTATAGTACATTCTACATTTCCTCTCTAAGAGTGTTTCTCTTATTTGTCTCTCTTCTTTTTTGGTATCTAGCAGAGTAGAGTATGATATATTATATTATACTAACTAACATCAAAGTATTGGGCGATCATGGCCTCCAATAGTCTCCCTTCTAACTCCGCCTCCGTTAAGGGGTGAATGAAGCTAGGGATCGACATTTTTAGAAGGTAGTAAATGATATGATATTCTCAAATTTGGTGGTTAACGTATAGGAAATTATTGACAATATAATAGTGTTGACTAGGAAATGGTTTTTGACACAGTCAAAGGGGGTCACTACCTCTTATACGAATGATTTGTCGACTCTCTTGATTCTCCTTGAGTAGTAGCATTACAATAGTTTTGTGGAGGTGTTTGTTTCCTTATGTCTTTTCTTTACCAATATATAGCTCACATTCTCTAGGTTACTTGTATAGGTTTGAGTATCCTAGTCCTAGTACTAAAATCTTTGATATTTCAAATAAAAAAGTACTAACAAAATACTATAATCTTTAAGGTGCTTCTGAAATAAAATTTGATGCACATGCAAATTTAAATGAAGCCTCTACTAAATAAGAATGGTTATAAAGATTGGTTTGCACCTCTTTAGTTTATATAAAGCTTAAATGCAAACTTTTTTTTGGTACAAAGCTTAAATGCAGACTCTACTTAATAAAAAAGAACATGTTGTTTTGCATGTCCTATATAGTGCATATAGTTTAATTTACAATAGATTATTATTCACTACAGTAATATTGTACTCCTTGTAGGTGTTGAATTTTTCCACTATCAATAAGCACTTGATCATAATGGTACAATATACTTGGATTGGACTTCTAGTAAGTAACTTATTTAAGACAAGAAAAAACATTGGCAAAGAAAAATAAAAATAGCATTACACTAGAAAATTAAAAAAGTATCATTGTTCTCCTCTGAAAGGTTTGTATGTCTTGAGTGATGTTGCAAGTCCTTGAATTGATCCAGCAGCTGAGATAATAGAAATGACCAAACAAAGCCAACTTAATATCTTGAGCCAAGTCCATGTGAATGAATATTTTGGCATATTGGTTTTCTTAATGTACATCTCTATAGGGAAGTAAACGGTTAATGGATAGAAGGATAGTGAACCAATTAGTCCCAAGAAATCATTGAAGAATGGGAACAACATGGCAATGATAGCAGTGATAATCACATAACAACTCCTCCATATTACTCTAAAGTAATTCACATTATAGCTTCCATATAGTGGAATATTCATGGCATGCTCTCCATTCACAAATTTGCTGTCTGGCCATTTTTGTTTGCTTTGGCCCTCAACAAAGCCAAATATGGGTTGGACAAAGACCTGACCATAGGAAATCACACATTAGCTTAGTCATACAGGTTGGACATTCAGATCAAGATCAGACAACTCATCGTACTAATTTGTACATCAGATACAAAATTATAAGTTAAAATGAGAGGTGTTTGATTTTATTTTAAATAATTTATTTTGTTAATAAAAATATTTAAATAAAGTTTGGTTAAATTATTAACATTTCAGGTCTTAAGTTATTTATTTACCTGGTATGCTCCAACCAAGTGAACTGCAATGCAAACATTGGCAAAGTCTATTAGCCAAAAGGGCTCATAGAAACCAAATCCTGTGAGAAAATTTCCCGGTGCATCATTTCCAAATGCAGCATAACCTAAGGTTCCACATAGCACGTAAAATAATGTTGTAGTCAAAATTCCAATTAAACTTGCTCTCTTCATGACTCTGTTTTCTGGAGGGCTTGATTTCAAGGTATCCTGCAATAGTACATATATAGGACCTCATTAAAAATAATTTTTCATATAAATTATATTTATAAAGTGATATATTTGTAAGATTTAAATGGTATATTTAAGCCAAATATAAATTAGTAAATAATGAAAAAATAAATTACTTGCCTGGATCTCAATGAGCACATTAGAAAAAGCATAAGCAAATGCAATGTCTCCAATAGCTTGGAACATCCTCCAGACCTTTTCTGTTGCTGTAACATCTACCCCAATTTGCACACCAGTTAAGGATGTTGTCACATGATTTCCCCCACCTTCAAACATTGACAAAAAGGAATTATTATTATTTATACTATTATTTGAAATTGAAGACCATGACCATTTTAAAATAATAATAAATAAAATTATCGTATTTTATAATGGTATACAAAGTACTAACAAAATGGTAACAAAATTGAAGACCATGACCATTTTAATATAAGATATTAATTAACTATATGGTACCAAAAAAATATAGTTGAAGTGATGCAATTTATTACCTGCAACTTTGGCTACGGAAAGGCCAAGGCCAATGGAAGAATAAGCAAAAGACATAACAGCAGCAACAATTGAGAGCCATGAGAGCTCATGGAAATTGGGAATCTGGCATAGAACAATTTGAATGCAGGCAAAAATTATCATGAAAGGGTTATTTGATACTTTGCACTTGTCTTGATGTCCATGCTTGTGAAAGCAGTTTGATCTTTGTACAGCCCTGATAAATAATGAACACAAAAAATTGGTAGAAATTAGATACAAGTCCCTTTCAACAAAATATGATATTAATTAGTCTATGAGTCTAAATTTAGTGACAAGTGAATCAAAACAAATTCTTTTTTTTTTTTAATTTTGTCAAAAAAATAAAATATTTTTCGGTAATTAATTATTTAGTAGTAGTGAACTTATCAACGTCTACTTGATGCATATTTAGATTGACAATGAATTTTGCAAAATCATAATGAACCACTGTTATTTTTGTAAATGTTAGACTTTATAAAACTTTAACAAAATTGTAGTGTCATCGTGGTTTTTTCAAACTAATATTCCAAAAATGCTCTAAAACATTACTTATTCAACTATTGTTAGTATAAGGTACATAAAATTCTCTTGGTATTCTTCTTCTTATTAAATAAATTATCTTCTCTTGGTATATTGTTGTATATCTATAATTTATAAATAATCAATTATTTCATCAAAAACCTTAAACATATTTACCCTACATACTAAGGTCAAAAGTTGATGAGGAAACTTACACCATACTAATTGATGCAGTTATTGTGTAGCCGATGGTCACTCCTACAAGATTTATATACTGCGCCAATCCACATAGCTGAAATTTTCTGCCTCCTATGAAAGAAAATCATGTGACAAGTTAAAGATGAGCTTTTTTTTAATCAATTTAATAAAAAAAATTGAATTATTTCTTAGACTAGCTAAGAACATAAGAAATAATTATTTTTTGTGTTGGAAATGATTAACTAATAAAACCAGGTACATGAAAAGATTCAACAACAGAGTGTCTCAAGTCTCTACAATTTTTAATAAGACAATACTATGTCTATAGAATCATTGGTAATCAAACAAGCTGTTATGAATTCATCTAGTATAAATATTAGGCAATGATTAGGGTATGATTAAGTGTCTCATCACATGTGGTCTAAGATCAATATTTAAAAATTGCTCAAAATTCCGATGACAATAGTTGCCAACTTTAAGTAAAATTTCAAGGTCCTAATCAATTGTGAGGAGGAGTAATATCATAAACTTCTATTAAAATATTAAACGATTTTAAAGTTTCGGTCCATCATATACCGTATAAGACACTTCCTCAAGCCGCTTAAACATTAACATGCAACATAAAAATGGTTACATAGTAAGTTTTTTATTTTGTACCTAGGTTAGCTCTGACAACCTCGGTGTAAGTGTAGTTTCTCTTGCCATGAACAGGATCAGGTGAACGGTAACAATCAGCAAGAAGAGTGGAAGTGAAATATGTAATGAAAGAAAATGCAAAGAGAACTGCAGGACCAGCAACCCAACCCATTTGTGCAATTGCCCATGCTAGTGATAGAACTCCAGAACCAATCACAGCCGTTATAATATGTGCACTAGCAGTCAACCATGTCCCTTCAAATTCATCAAATCAAAACCATACATCATATACATAATTATAGAAGAATTAATACAATAAAAAATATTACCAACATATAAAAATGTATATTTATAATTAGAGATAAAGCGGTAACCAAAAAAAAAAATTAGAAGAAAGGTTTAATAGATATGTTTTCTTATTTCAAGGATTTGAAGAAAATAAATTGTACAAACTTTTGAAAAACAAAGTGAAAATTTCAAAATTAAAATTTATAACGAAAAAACTATAACATAAAACATTTTATCAAAATAAATGGTTTCATAATAGTATTTGAATATTTTATGTTATGTTGTCATCTGCGCATCAAACTCAATAGTAATAAACATGGTACTTATGGAATACCAGTTCTCTTGGTTCGTCCATCGTCGTCGAAGTTTTTGTCTTCGAGGCCATAATTTTCTGGGGCTTCTATATGCATGATGTTCTACTAGTGAAACCAACTACCTTCTCAGTTTCTATTTGAGATAGTTAGTGTGTGCCCTCCAAACCAAGCCAAAAGAATGGAAAAGAGGAGAAAAGAAAGTAGTTTGGTGTATTTTTCGGTTGGTGTTTTGCTTTAAGGTGTTGGCTACCTATATAGAGCTTTTTGAACTCTATAGTAGAAGTGTTGAAGGGAACATAAATGTTTGAATTATAGGAAAACTATGAAGAAAAATGGTTATTATATAGAGAATAATTAAGAGAGAAAGGGAAGTCAAGGGTTAGTTGTATGGCACATGTAATTCAAACATACGTGAGGAATTTATTTCAACACAAGTGGGTTACTTTATGAAGAAGAAAAAAAAATTGAACTATAGAGGAATAATATTGAAAATTCAAAAGAATAAAAAAAAGAATTCAAAGAATATTGAACTTGGTTGAAAGTTGAAATAAAGTAGAATATTTTTACAAGCATGTGAACCATCGAAAGTGGCACATTTTGGTCTATGTTATGGAACCAAAGTGTCCCTACACTTTTTGTATTTTTAGTTTTAGTCCATTCATTTTAGAGATTATATTTTATGTAGGGTAGTGACTATTGGTTTACCAAGGTGCTACAAATACTTTTCTGACTAAGACATCGAAATATGGCCTTTCCTCACTTGATTCCCTTATTTTGCGATGGACAGGGGTCCTCTCCTCTCATTAAGAATTAGGGGAGAGGTGCAAGTAGCATAAGGACAAAAACCATGACAAATAAACAAAATAATATGTGACACGTTTGGCAGAGAATCAGATTCACTATACATGTGATTAGGAGATCATTTCCTAACTTGTGTCTATCATATCCTAAAAGATCCATCCCTCATATAAACTTTTGTACTTTCTTTTTACAAAGTGAATTCAAGAGAAATGATTTTAGGTAGTTCAATTGGTTTAACTAAATGATAAAGAGTTAGAAGTTTTGAGTTTAAACTTGGATAAATGACTAAGTATTATTCTAATGACATTTATCTCCTTTAATCGCATTAGTAGATTAATATTTATTGTTAAGAGTCCCACATTGAATAGGTGATGGTCTGACAATGTGTTTATAAGTAGTGGCAATCCTCACCTCACAAGCCGGTTTTGTGGGGTTGTGTTAGGCTCAACCACGATTTCTAAGATTTATCTTCACCAATGATATTAGCATGCATCAATGATATTAGCGGGGTTTGAACTTGAAACCTCCATTTCCATGTTTTATCATTTTACCATTAGACCAAACTCGAAATTAATTATCAAAGAGTACAAAAGTAGATGGTACATCATGGAATATATGGGGCTAGGATGAGATAAGTATGTTCTAACTATACTATATGCAACCCTATTAGTTTGTCTCTGAATATACGATATTACAAAGTCGAAATTACAATTCAAAATACCTCTATATTGTGATACAAGGTCACCAAACTCGTTATGAGCAACAATAGAAGAAATAAGGGCATCAACTATCTTACTATCCGTTTCAAACAAGACATCATGTATTCTGTTTAAAATTGTTATTTTGATCGATTCTAACAGGGCAATGGGTTCAACTTCTAGAATAGAGACGGAGGAAGTAAGAAATTGGATTTAGCAATTAAGAGCTGCCCCAAAAGAGTTTCAAAAACATATTTTGTACCCTACCATAGTATATTATCATAAAAGGTTGATGCATCACCATTACACTGTCACACATGCGAGAGGCTTAGCCCAAGAGGTAAGATGATTCGGATTTTGTACGCGATGTTTAGCTCTTTTCTTTCATCACTTATAAATACATGTTTATGTTATATCTCTCATTCAACGTGACTTTTAGCAATGTACCGGTATATATGAGTAAGCATGTCATATAAGTAGTTATTAATTAAATAACTTAGTGGTACGTTTTGACAAAATAATTGGATTCACTATACATGTGATTAGGAGATAAATTCCTAAGTCTTGTCTATAGAAAAGTATGCATGTACCGAAAGATAATTCCCTTAAGACTTTGTTTGAGAGTTTGGAGGAGAAGGGAGAGCCTAAATGAATTTCGCAGTTGAAAGATTATCAAAACTTACCAAATTTAAGAACCAAAAAAGAGAAGAAGCCCTCTCTTTTTCTCTCCTCTAAACTCTCAAACTGAACCTAAACGAATTCAGCAGTCGAAGAGATTATAAAAAATCACCAAATTTAGGAAAAAAAAGAAGAAAAAAATGAAAAAAAAGAATGTTATAAGATGAGTGAGAAAAGAATAAAGTCAGAGGGGATGAAAAAAATAATATTAAAAAGTTTGAGATTAAAATAATTTTGTTATAGTTAAATCATAAGTTGTCTTATTTTAATTCTATATATCATTAGCATTAGCATATGTCACACCTTCAAATTTTCATGCACAAGAGTCGTAAACGTTGACCTTTGTTGCTCACTTTCTCTCGATTTTGTTTGGACTCAATTTTCTCTCTATAATTGAGGTGTGCTGTGATGTGATGGCGTGTGGTTAATATCAACTTATGCAAAATAGTAGAATAGTTGTCAAACTTTTTTTCATATCTAAATTTTTCTATTTTTATCACATTATTAAAATTCATTTTTCCCTTATATGATGATCTCTCTTTCCTTTTACTAATAAAGTTGCACGCACTCTTTAGGAAATATGGAGCATGGAATTGACTAAATGACACAAAATTGAGTTGTGTTTAAAAATATTTGCAGATTTGTATGATGTATTTTGCAAGACCAAGAAGGTTAAATTATCATGAAATATATTATATGAGAAAATCTTTACTCAAACACCACTAAAAATAGTTGAATATTAACAAATATTTAAAACTAAAAATATTGGTTAATTTTAGCATTTAAGTTAAGGAATTCATTTTTAGTAATTCCACTTTTTTAGAAAGAAAATAATGTAAAAAGATAGAGTAGTAAGAAAATGTAAATGATACTATATTTTTTATTTTGATGTGTCATTTTTTCTCCTTTAGTATAGTATCTCTTGCAAGTTGCAACAATAATAGCATATGTTCACACCTCCGACAATAATTAATACCGTATACATTTTGACTTCAATTAATAATTAATAATAAGGATAAAATTTGTTTGTTTGTATGTACTTCAAATTATTTAAATGTGTCAGACATCAGTTCACCTGTATATCTCAACTGCCCTTTTTTACATATCTGAAACTGAAAGTAAGTGAATGTGATTAATGCTAAACAATTTTAAGCTTTGTTTTGAAGTTTGGACAAGGGAAGAAGAGGTTGGGAGGGTAATAGAGATAATGACAGAAATTTCATTTAATTTTTTGAGATAGTATTTTCGTAGAAATGATAAATGAATGTTTGTGGCTAAAATATTTTTTTATTTCAATAAGAATATTATAATAATATATATTAGATTTGAAGAGTTTATGAAAATTTATTTTTAATGCAATTTTTTTCATTTTAGAAATATTTAGTATTATAAAAGAAGAATAATCTACGAGTGAGATTTTTCTTTTTCAAAAAGAAGAAAAATCTCACTCGTTGACGGTTCTTTTTATCACAATTTTATTTCCTCTTTTCTTTTTTCAAACTCTTCCCATATAAAACTTTCAAACAAAGTATTAAAATAAACTTTTAAGACTCGGAGAGATGGTTTTTTTAGTGGCAACTCAAAGAAACATCATATTTTTCAACTTAAGGAGAAAAGTCTACAACATATATTTAACAAGTCTCTTTGGTGGTTGAGAGTGAAATATGTTACTTTTGTTTTCTACTACAATTTTTATTTGTGTGTCCATATTTCTTCTGGGTCATGTGTTTTATCCGTTGTTGCATCATAATTGTTTAAATGTTATCTATGTCTTTTTCTTAACACTTCTTGTGGTGGAGAGAACTTGACACACTAATTAATATCTTTCATTTTAGTTTCTTAAAAAAAAAATATTGATAAAACTCTCAACAACAATAAAATACCAACTAAACAACCATTATCTTTAAAAAAATAAAAAAATAAAAAACTAAAGAACCATTAACGGGCTTAACTAATTTGTTCTAACCTCGTTAATTGGGATTATAATTCATTACAGCTTTTAAGACACTCCTTAACATATGCCACTAATATTATTATTAATCACATCTTATTCTAACCGTACGTACGTAGTTATCCATTCAAAATCTTAAAAAGAAATCCAAACAAATTACGAGCAAATATATCGATAACAATGGTATCCAAAGTATACAAAGTTGACAACATACATTTTTCCATCACTATCTACTCTGTCTAGTTTCTACAATTACCTTATCTTAGCACATGCATGAAATATCTTATAACTTGTCATCTTTGCATTTAATTACCAATACAAAAAACCATATTGTGGTCCTTAATTAAATTCTTTTGTCCTCTCCTTCTTCGAGTAGCCTCGTGTAACAGTATATATTCGTCAAAGATGGCAACGTCTTCAAATTTTTATAAAGAAGTTGGACTATCTATCGAACCTTTCAATTTCATGCATGGTAGGTGGAAAAAGGGACAGCTCAGATAGTGACCCATCAACTTAAGATACCTTTCCTATCTTTTCCATATAACTCAAATAACTATCTATAAATCATCCATTTATTTTCTAAAGTAGTAGTCTCTAAAGTATATGAAGTCTAAATTGAGATGTTAGAAATTAACATTGATGGATTTTAATAATGTAGTTTAAACACTCAGGTGATGAATGTCTTAAACTTTATGAACATTTTATTGATTTAAATACTTTAAAACTAAATTGGAGAAAGAGTGGAGAGATACTTGAAAGACTAAATTGGTCTAAAAAAAAATTGGGGAAAGAGATCGATACTTTAATAACTATTAGATTAGATTATTGATAATACTCCCACATTCTAAAAAACATAACTTATTTTTACAATATACATTATTCATATAACTTACTTTGATAATATTTTATTTAACTTATATATATATATATATAAAGGAGTTTTCTAACATGTGCAATGTTGCACAACTTAAGCCATAATTAATGCATTTTTCTTTCTCTCTTATTAATTTTTTTTATTGTCATATTAATTAGCATTATTTTATAATTAATTAGCATTTTTCATATGTCTTCTCATTTTCTTTCAACGTGTTTCTTTCTTTTCATCAAGGGAAGAAAATGGAATTTCTCTTGAAAAAATGTCAATTAATATGATAGAGAAAATATTAAAAAGTTATTGAGTGAGAGAAAAAAAATGTGCATTAATTGCAACTTAAGTTGTGCAACATTGCACAAGTTAGAAAACTCCATATATAAATACAAATGTTAACATGTAAGTTGTAGTTTGATTTGTTTCGATAAATATTTTTAAAATATTTAAATTTTATAATTTTTTACTATAAATAATTAAAAATATCAACGTAACCCACTTGTGTTGGCCTAGTGGTACTGGCTTGGGATCTGGGAGTGTGTTCCTCCTTGAGGTCTCAGGTTCGATTCCCTCTAGTGTCAATTTAGATGAGTTAATTTAGCTTCTTCAACAAAAACAAAAAAAACGTCAAAGTTGTGTATTAACATATGCAAAGTGATTGACTACGACATTTATTTTAAAACGGAGTGAATATCTTTTTCCAAAAGTTTGACCAAAGAATATTCTTGTCAAGGATCAAACTCATGTGCTTCTAATTAATTTGACCATATCTTCTTTTTTTTGGAAATTTGGCCATAAGTGAAGTTCATCATTAACCACTTGAGACTAGTTACTTCATTATTATTGATATTTTTTTATTGATTTGTCAATTCTTTATATTTAAGACACTTTAAACTTTGTTAATTAACTATCAAGTTCAAATAATAATTTATTTGAATTCGGCTCCTCTAAAGTAGGAAACTCACTTAATGGACACATTAAAGTGATATATTATATGTACATCATAACATATATTTACCAAACATGTCTTTTTTAGTCAAATGAACTTATAAGACGTAAGCTGTAAGCTATAAACTCATGACAAGGTGGTGGTTACCCAACTTGTCTTTTTTAGTCAAATGAGCTTATAAGGCATATGATATAAGCTCAAAAACATGTATTACCAAACAGACTCATGGTGTATTAGAGAACTTATGAAAAACAAGTTGAAATTTCTTATGAAAATTGTCATAAGACGTTTTCATAAATTATCCCAAACACTCTCATAAAATGTATGCCAGCAGATAAGGTTAAATAAGTCAATCCAAACACACCCTGATACTCATGCCCCAACCTTGGCGACTTGGTGAGCTAAGGATTAACCTATTAATAATAAAAATAAATGAAACAAATTGATTTATATGCAAGTTGACCTGTCGGAAACAAAAGAGAAAAATTCAAATTTTGTTCATTGAAATTTGTATAAGAAAACTGCTCTTTTAACTTTAAAAATTATTCTTTAGCACCCCAAAAATACCTAAATGCTCCCATCGGCAGTTAAGTGTTGCTCGCTAAGTGTGTCCAACGATAGTTAAATGTCATTGCATTCTGGTTTATTCCAAAACAACAACAACAGATAATTCATAAGTTCGAAACAGAAAATAGAAACATTTCACCTTCCATACTGAAGCAAATGCAATTTCTTCAACTTCAAGAAAATCAACTTCAACTTAAAATTCAATTGCAAGCAAGTGTTCATGATCCTTGTGCATTGAGACATTTTTAAAAGACATAAATTTTTACAAGGGTATATTTTTTTAAAAAAATTACAGGGACCAAAATCAAAATAGGTCATATTCCTAGGGACCTTTAGCATATTTAAGTCTTACAAAAAAACAATTTTGTCAAGAATGTTGTTTTGTCTCTGTTACCATAACGCAACAACAGTTAACTGTTGTTGAAGATAATATATTATTTTGGGAGTGCTAAAGACCAATTTTTGAAGCGAAATGAGCAATATCCTTTGTATAATCCAACAATCATTAAACAATTTATACAATCCTAAGTTTATTGGGCTATAAAAAGAAAATGAGTTAATGGGCTAAAAAAATAAGATTTTTTTTTTACTATTACTTTTCCCATCCTATGTTATTCTCACGCGCCCTGCAAAAAAGACGAAAAATACCCCTGGTTCGAATTATATGATATGAACCAGATTGTTAGCTTTTTTCGAATTATAAAATCCGAATTACTTCGATCTATGATTTTTCGTGTTTTCTTTGATGTCGAAGGTCTCTGTTGACCGTCGTATAATCCCCGCATAAACTGCAAAGCAGTTGCAAGGATTATATATACGGTCAGCAATGACCATGACACCATAAACACTTCTAAAAAACTAAAAAATGTTGAAGAAAATATAAGAAAAGAGGTGAAGTGAATAATGAAGGAATTTGTTGAAGATGCAAACCTATTTATAGGCTAAAACAAGTTCTAGATCTTAACTACAGTAAAATAAAATGTGTTCCACCGCCCAAAAATGCGTTAAACACTCCACTAACCGTCCAAATCTTTGGTGAAACGCCACCGTCCAAAAAACTGAGTGTATTCAGATTATATAATCCGAATTTGACAAAAAAAAATAGGATTATATCATCCAAACAACACCACACTATGTTTTTACACGATTTTCATGTAAGATGACATAAAAAATAATTAAAAAATGCATAAGTAAACAACTTAAAACAACATAATATCCTAGGATAGTGTTCGAAGAGGTGTTTTTGAACTCGATCCAGCTGGCCTGCCAATTGACATATTTCGATCGGCAAGGCACTTGGATCTAGTTCATAAGAACCTTTTCAGAATCAGATCTGCAACATAACAATGAAAGACAAGGTGTTTCAAGAGGATTGTTCTGAGTTAGATCATGTTGCCTTACCAACTGAGATATTTATATCGTCAAGGAAGCACGATCTAGCTCATAGCAACATCTTGGTATTCAAATAAAGAGTTATAATCTCTTTGTATCTATCTATCTATATATTTTTGACAGTATACTGAAGATCTTCATCATGCAATCAAATAAAGAGCTATGTATTTGCGACCGCATGAGAAAGATCCTCAACACAATGACAAAAAATATCATGGTTTCTTTGGTGTGTTTGTGTGTTTTGTTGGAAATTAAAATGAAAACCGAAAACCCTTATTTATAGAGGTATCTAGACGTTGTGGACCACATAAACTGTCGATGCAGTGTGAACCATACAAAAGAATTCTATGCTGAAGGAATTCAGATTATATAATCCGAATTGTACTTACACCCTATAAAATTGAGTTTAATTCGAATTATTTTAGCGTTTAAATGAACATCTTTGGCGTAAAGTAAAACATAATGAAAATTTAAATAATATATATTATTTAAAACATAATAAAACAACTTAGTTCAACAACATATAACTAACACGTAATAAAAACAACATAAAACACGTACTTAAATAAAACATAGTACATCATCACGGATCATCTAAATTAATGTATTTGTGTGGTGCATCCATTAGTACTCCGATCTCTTCGTAGTTTCTGGGGCGGATCAAACTTTTCTGAATTTGTTCAACAGATTTAACCAACGAAGCGTCCAACTTGATCGACCCTCTAGTACTGTACTGACCAAAGATCGAGAATATGGTTCTCACGTCGTCGTCGTTCATGAGCTTCATGAATCGCACACTTCTGACTGAGTCGGTCGATGGACGTTGATACTCAACACCATCTACCTTCCATGTGTCTCTGTAATTAAGTTCGAGTGATTTGATTCAGCTGACCCTTCAACCCGTAGAGGGTGACATCGGAGGGAATCTTGAACAGATGGGATGGTTTTCCCCGGTTGTAGTAAACTACAGCTAGCTTGGTGTTCGGATCAAAGACAGAGTTTTCCATTTTTTTTTGTGTGGTTTCTGGTTATGAAAACAGGGACACCTATTTATAGAGGTATTTGGGCGTCTTGGACCACATAAACTGTCGGTGCAATGTGGACCACATAAAAAAATTATGTTTCGGATTATATAATCCGAAGTGTCCCTCACTCTGCATATGGTACGTAGTTTCTCTCAGTTTTCACTAGTATCGAATAAATTCAGATCATATAGTCTGAAACAAGGTAGGTATTCAGATTATATAATCCGAACAAAGTTAGTGTTTTTTGGCCGGTGGTCTACATCACATAAAACACATTTTCAAAGGATTTTACCACCATTAATGGATGATAAAACCCCTTTGAAACACATTTTTTGACCATCATTATGGGTAGTTACAACCTATGCCCCCGTTCCCCCTATAAATACCCTCTAAACTTCACCATTCCTTACACCATCAAATCACACTCTCCCCCTCTCTCCTCCTCTTTCTTCTGCAACAATGTGTATCCATCGTTCCTATTTGGAAATTCAGGGATAGTATGAACGGTCAATGGGGATGACAATGAACTTGAAAGAAGTTTGGTTTGTCTTGGTGTCATGTTGATTTTTTTGGATGCAAGGTTGACCATCAAGGTCTTTTTCGCCTTAGAAAAGAAACATACCTTACACAAGTCCCCTTCTCCCTCACCATCTATTTCTCCAAACTTTACCCTACATATTTTGCTTTACCCCATCACCTCCATCTTCTTTTGAAGCAGATGTAGTTTTACCCCATTCCCCCTTCCCTAGAAAAGAAACATACCTTATTGTAAATGTATCAATATAATAATAAAATGAGATTGTATATGTATTGTTTTTGTTCTTTTATTTTTGTTTATATTTGCATTAATTTTATGATTTTGGCATCTAAATAATATAAAATAAACCAAAATGTATTTAAATTCTGGTAAAAGGAATTTTCAGAGTATATAATCTGAAAATTTATGGGAATCAAATTCAGATTATAAAATCTGAAGGATATTTTGGGAAAATTACAGAGTGCGCGAGTAACAAATAGGATGGGAAAAGTAATAGTCTTTTTTTTAGGGTGAAAAAATAAGAAAATTGTTTAGGCTGACTGGCAAGACTACCTCCCTTGCCCCTTTCAGCGTTGATTTTTTTTTTTTTTTAAAATAGTTAAGTGGGATGTGCCAATTTAAGTAGTAGTGACTAAAGTCTCAACTCATATAGCCTAAAATATCGAGTTGACCTATCAGCAGTGGCAAAGCTAGCCCTTTTTTTTAAAGAGGGGACCAAGTCTAAAGAAATTAAATAAATTATGTTTTGAATATTGTTTTCACAATTTTTATCATTAACAATACTCTCTTTTATAATTGTTTAGGAGATCAAAATTGTCAAAATAAAATGAAATACATCTATCGAATAAGTGGATATTTTATGGCTTTCCGATTTCTACTAGTTTTGGACATAAAAACTTATTTGTGGCAGCTAAATATATATTTATTGAGGTGACTAATTACATAACATACTAAATTAATTAAATGTAATAAAAAAATTATTTTTGGTAGCTAAATGTATACTATTGAAGTGAATATTTCTTGAAAGAACCATTGAGTTTGTCAACTTACGAAGGAGTCTATTCTCATCCGTTCTTAGACGTCCAACAATTTTATGACCTTCCAACACTACACATCATCTCATGATTGTGTTTTCCATCACCAACATTAAGGCTCAATCATTGACACTCAACAAATAACCTCTCAATCAAAACAAACAATCCTATTTCATTGAACTACCTATCTCACGTTTCGACAAATTTTTGTACTTAGTATAATAACCTCCTATTTCACATATCACCGTAACAAATGTTTCTCTTCCATTTACTCTATTATCTGATCTTCTGATACCAATGGCAAATCCTATCTTCCATGCTTCTCAACAAACCCACACCAACAACTCGTCCTGTGATGGAAACTTTCTCTTAGTAGTAAATTGTATATGATGATCGATAAAATAGATAACAACTAGAGGTGACACCTCGACTTTAGCACTGGAAGAAAAATTCTCAGCTTGAGGTGCAACCTCCACTTTCGCAATGCCTGCATGATTCTTAACACAAATGGAGAAGTCTCAACTTTGGGCTTTGGCATTGACAAAAGGATTATCAACTTTAGATGCAACATCCACTATGACATTGCCGGAAGAATTCTCAACTAGAGATGGAGGAGCCTCAACTTTGGCATTGTCGGGATCATCCAAAACTTGAGGTGAAACAATTGGAAACACAATTAGAGGTATGTGGTTTTCGGAATATATAGTCTGAAACGTTTCCTGCATTCGGATTACATAATCCAAACAAATTTTTATTGTTTATTTTACAAAATAGGGGCTAACATACTAGAACCAAGGTTTGAAATGGAGTAATGCATATTTTGGATTTCATAATCTGAAAATAGGTTTGGATTATAAAATTCAACCGGGGATATTTTGGTCAATTTGAAGGGCGTGCGAGAAAAGTGGAGGGTGGAAAAAGAACTTCCCATACATGAATTTAGGTTGGGCTAGCACAACAATAAACACAATTTTTTGATGGTAGCTAACTTCTAAAATTGATGATCTAGTTAGGCTACGAACAACTCAATCAACTTGCGAGAATTTCTTATCGCCACCTACATTCGAAAACCAAAAATGCCTCTATAATTTTTGAATTCTAGAACCCGAATTGAATTTTTTTGGATTCTACAAAGGCAAAAAAAAAAACGACCACTGTCGTTTTAGTCATAGTTGAACCACTAACTATTTTTTTTCTTCAAAATTTTTACCCATTAAGATTTTAGAATCCTAACACAAAATAAGTGTCTTTTTTTTTTTTTAAGGAAACAAAAAATAAGTGTTGTTACACTTTCCAATATAGGATCCGAATATATCTTTTACATGCCTTGAACCCCTCTTGTGTCAAAATTGAATTCCACATTTTCCCATGACTTTTTTGGCATTAGAGGGGTTCAAAACATGCAAAAGGCGTGTTTAAATCCTAAAATCAAATTCACTTGTTATGTTTGAATTCTAGAACCCAAACTGGTAAAAATCCTATAAAAAACAGTTAATCACGGTTAAACGTGACTAAAATGACCATGACTATTTTTTTGCAATTTGAAAATGGTCGAAAAACTTTCTTTTCACATTTGTCAAAGGTATGGGGGGAGATAAAAAAAAAATTGGAGGGGCGTTTTCATGTTTTAAAAGGTATGCGGGGCGATAATATTTTTTTCTTAACTTACCTTCTAAATTTACTTTGGGAGCCGAAAATAAAGGTGTCACCTACTCTAATTATGGACTACCCATTCTTTTGTGAGATACCGTATCAATACTCCTTCCTTTGATGTAAATAATATAAGCAATTTCTTTTTTCACGCTATTCTCTTCTTACGCGCCCTCCAATACTTAAAAAATGGTCTTGAGATTTTAGGATTATATAATCTGAAATGAGGTTTTTCCGTACATTTTTTTTGCAGAAAAATACATTTATCTTGAATTTGGGTTCTAAATTCCAAAAAAATAAGTTCATCAAAATTTATAACCCCTCTATATAGGGCGTGTTTGAAGCATGTATAGTGCGCGTTCTGATTGTAAAATCTCAAATGATTTTTTTATTATTATAAAATTTGAACAACTGTTTTGCCAAAAAAATCATGAAAAAAAATGGTTCGGATTGTATAATAAGAAATGTGTTAACACAAAGGTTGAATCTGTTTTGTGACATGAATACTATGTTCGACCATTATATCCCACTGCTTCAGTGTGTTTTGTGTTTTAGGCCATTGTTAGTTGTTCCTACCGTGTTCTAGTCGAAAATCTAGTTTTTAAGCTATTTGATCGGATTGCTTTGAAATTTGCCTAGAAAAACCAGAACCAAAATCAAGGAACAATGCTTCCCTAGAAGGAACTTCTTATGCCACTCTTCCCCTCAAAATTCAAAATTCCATCATTTATACCAATTTTCTATTTCTTTTAATTTGTCACGATCTCATAAAAATCAATTTTTTTTTGTTGCATGAGCTTTATTAGACTTTACAAAAAAATTGGTTTTTTTTTTTATTATAACAAAAATGCTAGTTATTAAGGATGAACTATTGTCCGACAACAAAGAATAAATCTGGACCACTCATCTAATTTGCAAAATGGCGCACTTATTGTGCTATATACCATAATTTTGTTTTTGTCATTTCCCTTTCTTGCTTATAAGTTTCGTAAACAATAACATTGCTTTTTTTTTTTTTAATTTTATTTGACATGTTTTATCATTTTTTACTTTGTTTTTTTTTTTGTTGTTTTTTAAAAATAAAATTTGCAATCGATAAAATGATAGGGATTTTGATTGTTGCTTATATATAAGCATATTTTGGATCATACAATCTAAAAATCTCCAAAAAGAAAGTCAAATTATATAATCTGAACCGAGGTATTTTTGGAATTGAGTATGACACGTGAGAAGAGGGTAAGATGAGAAGAGAAATAGCTAATAATATGTAGAAGCCACCTCTCACATCTTTGTAAGAGTAATATTTAAGCAATCAAAATGTAGCAACTTTTGAAACACCGTATAAAAATACATATAAAGTAAATATTGTTTTAATTAAAAGTGAGAGAAAAAATTATTATGAAATTAACAACCGTATAAAAACACGATATAAGACAACTTTTGAGTTGTCAAAATAATTCTTTCCATTCTTTTAAGTTAAAGAAAAGCATTTAATACGATGGTAAATTACAAAAAAGGAAAAGCAAAAAATAATATTTAGTGTTTGAAATTTAAATAAATACGAGATTATTATGATATTTATAAATTCAATCACATGACCAATTTTTTACACTTGCAAAGGTTTTGCTTAAACAGACCACTCGATCTCTTCCCTGGCCGTGCTGATTAAGATTGAAGACAAACCACGTCGTTGGAGTCCAAGATGGAGAATTCGAAAGTTGTCGCAAATGAGAAGGTTAACAAACATATACCTAATGATCTCACCTTCTCTGTTTTATCTAGATTACCTCTGAAATCTTTGAAACGTTTTGGATGCGTGTGTAAATCTTGGGCCCTTTTATTCGAAAACCCTAATTTTATGAACATGTATCGTAACAATTTTATTTCTAATAGTCCTTCTTACTGTGATGATACTTGTCTCCTTTTACAAGAGATTATCTCGCCTAATTCTACTGAAGAACATTCTGTGATGTATTTGCTTTATGGCGAGAGGTTTGAGAACATAGTCAAAATTGATTTACCGCCTCCGTTCTACGAGGATGACTATGATATTCGCATTTTAGGTTTTGTTAGTGTTAATGAAACTTTTTGTCTCATGCAACTAGATAAATATTTTTTATTATGGAACCCAACTACAGAGGAATTCAAAGCCATTCCACCTAGCCCTATTGATCTTGTACTACCTGATCTAGATCATTTTTGGGATAACCATGGATTTGGTTATGACCAGGTCAGAGATGACTATAAAGTGATTAGATGTGTAGAACTTGATTATGATCTAACAGAGTCTTTCTGTGATAATCTTGGTGTGGAAGATACATTGATTTTGGAAGATTTCTTTGATGCTCCGTCATGGGAGATATATAGTCTAAAAAGTAACTCTTGGAAGAAACTTGATTTCAAATTACATGTTAGGAAAATAGATGGTGCCCGATCATACATGGATGGAATGTGTCATTGGCACGGTGGAGACCGGGGAAGTATTATGGGAGAATACTTGGTGTCATTTAATTTGGTAAACGAGGTGTTCATTACAACACCCATTCCCTCATACATGAATTTCAACTGGTATTTTGAATTAGTGCAGTTGATGATGTTAAATTGATCTATTGCTTTCATCTCTAATCACAGAAACACTGCTTTCGAAATATCAATCTTGGGAGAACTAGGCGTCAAAGAATCACGGACTAAACTATTCACTGTTGATCTCTTACCTTTGATTGAGTGTCCTATCAAATCAGGTACTGAGCTTATATTCTTCGAAAGAAAAAGAGAAGGAGAAGGACTATCCTGGTTTAATTTGAACACCCAAATATTTGACGAGCTTGATGCGAAAGGACAACATGTTCATTATCAACGTAGGATTGAATAATTAATTATGACTGTTGGTTATTAATTTGACCTTGTTTACAATGTGGATTTTCAAGTCTGCATATTATGAATATTATAATGTACCTTAATAATTTTAATCTTGTTTTATCAAATTTATCTTGAAGGTTTACTCTGTTTATATTTGTGAGTTTATATTGTATCCATTTCAATTTGTATAAATGATCTTTTCCTTTATCGTATGTCATACAATTTTATGTAGAATCAGCTTTTAACTAGCTTGTCAGGTAGATATATAATCACCTTAATGTGTCAATCTATCAGCAAAATATGCAACTATATGATATAACATTCATATTTTGTTTTTGTCTAGTTCCTTTTATGATTATTTGTAATTTGAATTGAATTTGCAATTTTTCTACATTTTATAATAAGCTGTATTATATCAGTATCTCAATTTCTTATTTTTATTCTAATTCCTCTTTGATCCTTTTAAGTAACTTTGACGATAAGAAAGTTAAAAGATAAATGATAAGAGATCAATGGTTCGAGCATTTTCACACACAATATAATACTAATGGACGAGAGTTATAAAAAGTATCTCACAACTCATTAATCATTTAATGAACACAATTAACAATGATTTTGAACATCATTAAATTATTAATGAGACGTGACACATTGTTATATTCATTATTTTTTGATAAAATAAATTTAGAGCGAATGAGTCAATAAAATGTTAATATCAAGCTTGCTAAGTTGGATGCCAATCACATGAATTTACATTTACTTGCCTTCTGTTGTTTTTGAATTCCCAAACTGTTGTATTTTGGTTTTCCAAATTCTATTTTCTACCGAAGTTGTTACAGGTTGAGTCACGACCAGGTCGCTCTCTTTAAGACGTTTCGTGGCACTGCCCAAAATTGTGCAAGGCAGACTATCAACCACGCTGCCTCCAGGATAAAACAAGCCCAGCTACAACTGTGCGGTTAACTACTGCACTGTAGAAAACCGTTCGAGAATTACACCTTCAATATGGTACTAAGACCACTCTTTTAATACTGAAACCAATATGGTG
>Ga0228711_1004040_pt1 | contig 22725 bp, 14 predicted proteins | sample MedpolnodulmetaG_2_FD_177996 | JGI IMG/M metagenome (GOLD analysis project Ga0228711, IMG submission 177996) | Root nodule microbial communities from Medicago polymorpha collected in Santa Monica, California, United States - brown nodules | ecosystem: Host-associated > Plants > Roots > Nodule...
CAGTCTTTTAAAATCTTCAAAGTCATCAAAATCCTGCAAAGTCTTTTAAAATCCTCAAGACTTTTTCAAACAAAAATTGTCCTTTAAAATCCTAATCCAATACACCCTCCAAATATCATCTGTCTTCACTCGTATCTGGTTATATTCTAGTTTTTTTAATTGTGTTTGTGCTATTTATTTTTTGGCAATTTAGAAAGCACTATGAGCATATTTGATGTTTTTTTAAAATTTTAATCGTTAATCGCTTCTTAATGTTTTTCATGTCAGGATGCCAAGAAGGCAAGAAGCCGTTGACCTAGATAATTAAAAAAAATTGGATGACAAGATGCTCAAAACAGTAGTAAACACCTGATGGATCTTTATTAATATTGGAATATTGGGTTCTCTAACTGTAATGTATGTATCATCTCTCTTTGTCTCTCTATTTGTTTTAGGTTTTGGTTTCACCTACTTTATCCATCTTAACTCTCTCTACCACATAACTTAGGCCCTGATTTTTACTATGAGTGTCTAGTTTTTTTAACGTCATTTATAACTTACTATTTCATTTAACCATAAACAAAACATACTTATTACAAAATTTGATTACTTCTCTTCCTTAACTCTTTTTATTCATCAACTCAAGACTTCAATGATATATTTTGATAAAATGTCTCTATCGTCTTCTCCAACGAAATTTGATGAAAATAAGAACTATGTGTTGCTCTACGTGATGATTATTGTGTAAGGGGTGGTTTTGATCTCCTAACCGGTATGGAGAGGGTGTTAGGTGGTTTAAAAAATGTGTTAATCTATTTAGTGTTACATTTTTGTTTTCAGATGAAATATTCGATTTGACCTAACCTAAAATTGAACTTGTTGTTTCAAATTGACAATTGACATATAGACTTACTACTTAGATGAACAACAAAAGAATATAATCAATCACAACCCAAAACAAACAAGATTAGAAAAAGTTTTTTTTCCCAATTACACGTTGAGTTTAAAACTCAACACAATAGTCTCTTTACTAGTTTCTCTTAAATGTTTAACAGTCACGCAAACAATTTTTAACAAAGTTATATGAAGAAAAGGTGACAGACTGACAATGTTAGCATTTTATGACTTAAAATGACCAATTAATTATAAGGTCAATTAAGTTTTTGGTCCTTGTAACTTTTAAGTTTTGTCATGAGAAAAAAATAACACATTAATTTTTTTGAAAAGATAAAGTGTGTCCAAAAAAATAGAAATTAATTGGTGGATGAAAATTAGGGTATAATAAGAAGAAAAATGTAAAAATACATTTGCTTAATTTTGTGTTACTATTCTAATACTACACTTAAGAATGAACAGAAGGATCAGTAGATTGTAACAAAATCAATAAATAAATTAATTAGAAAAGATATAATGGTCGAGATTTTTTTGTTCTAGAGGTATAATGGTAGAGATATAGTTTATATATATATATATATATTGAAAGTAAGATATAGTTTTTTTTTGACGTTAAGATATAGTTTATATGAAATGATTAATTCATTATTTTTAGAGCAGTGCTATATGGCACGACAAGTTTGTCGCACCATTTGCACGAATACCTTTACCTTTATTCACGCCTCAGGCTAGATGTTTAACAACTTCTTGGCACAAGTAAAATAAAATGTTGATTTTTGACACAAGTAGAATAAAGTAAACTAATTTATTTATTTTTTCACAATATGAAATGTTTGTTATCTATTACTACAGAATATTCTGCACCAACCGCTTGCACCAATTCTCCATATAGTTTGAAGCGGTGCTTCTGTGACATAACTAACAGCCTGAGGTGGTATCAAACTAGATTGGTTATATATATGTAGCATCATCCTTTGAAAATATTGTAGCGTGAATTCAACAAAGCAACACCATCAAGGTACTCACTGTACCGTGTATCACATAGTGATTTCATTTTTCTACTATCAAAGGTATGTACAGTAACCAATGCTTAATATTGAAGTGGTAAACATGAAATTAGTATTTAAATTAAATGGAGCATAAGTAAGAGAGATGGTTGGAATTGGACTTTAAGAAAGAGAGCAATTAAACAAGAATTCATGTGTCGTGCATATGGTGCGACAAAAGTTATCGTGCCATAAAACATTTTCCTTATTTTTAACCCACCAATTTTTATGAGAAACCGGTAGGGATTGATACAAGTTTAGGCTAATTATTATTATAATTTTTTTATATGAACCGTTGATAATTAATTGTTAGATTAATTTTTTTTATTTGTTCGAGTTTGAACCGAGGACCTCCAACGCCTTCTTATTTAGCTCAAACAAGTTAAAGTACACAATATTCCAAGATTAATTGTTGTTTTAATTTATTATAAATAATTTTGTTACAAAATTCATAATGAAGTTCCCTCACTTAAGTTCTTAAATGAATTCCACATCTACACATCATTTATTTTATAATTTTGTTATTGTTAGTACTTAATACACAACCTCTTTACTCCTCAAATCCAACACCTTCAAAAAATCAACTACGTGAATCTCTTGTGAATAACTACATGACATGTCCCCGTGAGCATAGCTCAGTTGGTAGGGACATGCATTGTTGTATGCAAGGGCCGGGGTTCTAACCCCGGACACCCCACTTAGGTACCGTTTGGTCAGACTTTTTTTCGGTCTAAAAGCTACTTTAAAACAAAGTTAAAATAAAACTATTTAAGAAAAAAGTTAAAGCTGTTTGGTTTCTTTTTTTTTTTTAGTTCTAAAGTTATTTTTAAGTTAAAAGTTGTTTGACAAAATATTGTACAAAATTTTGAATTTATTTATTTTTGGTGGTGTCCGGGGTTCGAACCCGGGACCTTGCATATATTTATGCATTGTCTATAAATAAAAAACTTTGAATTCATTATGAATTAACATAATAAATAAAAAAATGCTTAAAATATTTTTTGAAGGGAAAAAATATTTAAAATATAAAAGATATTTTTTGTTTACAAATACTATATTTACTCAATGACGTTTATTTTGCGTAACATGAATACAAATTCGTATCATCATATGAAGGACTTGTTAAATATTTGAATAGGAGAAATAATTTAAGGAGGCTCAAATAATAACATAAATAATATCAAAGTAGTTTGGAAAATTAAAAACATAAATCATCACAAACTCAAACATTTCTACTCTCCATCAACGCAACTCCTATTTGATTTCTAACTCTATTCATGTAGCCTCCATCTTGTACTCTTCCTAGATTATATGAACCGATTTCTTCATTTATATTGTTTCTTCGTCACGCTCAATCATATATTCAGAGATAACATCACATTTATTAAACTCTTCATCTTCAAGTCCACACATTCGAATAAAGTTGTGGGGTGAAGAATATATCTATAATATGTATATGGTGTGTATATATAAAGTGAATAGTTTGTTTTCTCTTTTCCAATTATAATGTATAACAAATTTTGTTGTAAGAATATCATATTTTTGGTGTCATTTAAAAAGATAAGAATTTATATTATATGATATTATATTTGTTATATTGTTGGTGTCATTGAAAAAGATATGTTTAGTTTTTTTAATAAGAAAAAAATATGCATAGTTTGTTATTCCCTTCGTTCCTTTTTAAACGTCTTTTTAGAAAATTAACACCAAAATAGCGATGTGTATTTTTGCACATTTTCTTCCTTTTATACCCTCATTTTAATCCACCAATAAATTCCTATTTTTTTTGCATACACTTTATCTTTCCAATAAATTTAATATGTTATCTTTCTCTAGTAGCAAACAATTGTCTGTTTTTAACTTTGTTTAAAAAAAGCAAACAAACTTTGTTTAAAAAAACAAACTTTAGTTTTCCAAACGGATATCATTAATTAGTTTTATTGAAAAAGATAAAAGTAATTAATAAAGGGTATAATTGACAAATCGTACCCTTAAAATACCAAAAAGACAGTTAAATAGGAACGAAACATTCACCCTAAAAAGACACTTAAAAAGGAACGGAGGGAGTACAATATAAATGTGTAAAATATATATAAGTATAATTTTTTTAGGCATCTATACTTGCACTTTTAATTAAAATCAAAATTTTATAAAAATAATTATACGCATTAACGTAACAAAAAACATACATACGGACATAAATTATTACTCTAAACGTTAATGTGTGTGTATATTTGTGAGGTTGAAGAAAGAGAATAAAAATATTTGGTGTCATTCAATGACGACATGAATAAAAATATTTGCGAGGTTATGATAATTAAACAATATTGAAATTAAATATATAAGTGATAAAAAGATAATAAAATTCCTTCAAAAATAGATTATAAAATTAAATGGACCCTCCTTCAAACAAAATTATATGGACCGGTTCAAAAAAATAAAATTATATCAAATGGAAGAAAAAAACAAATTGAAATATAATATTAAAAAATAAAAGAAAAGGTTGCCGACGTGAGTTGAAGAGAGGTGCTTGTGAAATAAATTGGGGAGAATTAGTTTTTTGAAGTAGCATTCAACAACTTTTGGTTAAAGCTCATTTCATTCAATTTTATGCATTCTAAGAAAAGTACTTTTTTTCGAAGGTACTTCATTGAAATTGTGTTTGACCTACCTTCTCCTTAAAAATGTAGAGAAGTTGAAAAAAAAAACCCGGATCAAACGGTACCTTACATACATGATTGATCACCTAACCATATCACTCTTTAACTGAGAATCAATCAGACAACAATGTGTAGTATGCATGAATTTTCAGCTAATATAGAATATGGAAAAGATACAATATCACGCATATGATGTGGTGGGAGCACCTTATAATATTTTTGTCTTAAACAAGTTTCATTGCTATCTATTTATTTATCATTGTCACACGCTTTAGCTCTTTCGATTTGGACCCACCCACCCTCTCTCATCATTTTTGAATTCACACGTCCCTTTTACGTCTACTCTAATTCTTGGCGCTCTCTCTTTTTCTAATATACTATTCATTCATTCATCCATTTTAAATTCTAAAGTGACAAATATTATATCATACACATGTCATTTCATATAGTATATATTAATATTATATCATACACTATAGATTATTTCATTATTATTATTCTCATAACCTTTACTAGTGCAGAACACTTTCTCAAATTTCTCAGCCACTTTGCATAATTCAGGTTCTTTTCCTCTAAACATGCATGATCTTGTTCTTTTCTCTTTCTAATTTTAACTTTGTGTTTTTTTTTCCTTATGGTAATTAATTTCCTTTTCATTTATTATTGATAATAAAATAAATTTCTAATTTTAGGGTTACATGTTAGTTGTTGTCGCTGAACAATTTTGTTGCTATTTATTACAAATTTACATCTCTTATATGGTTGGTGTTATTTATGCTTCTTATACAACTACTTGTAAGGTTTTGATAATTTTAGAAACTTTGTGCTAGTTTGGAAATTATGAGTCTGTATATGTTTGTCAGAGAGTGTTAATTGCTTCTCTGATAACAATCTTGCTTTATTTCTATTTCTGGAATTAGGTTCAGATTTTAATTACCAGTTACCATCCAAGGATTGAATTGAATCCTCATAAACCTGTGTTTAGTGGCTGTGACTTTTGGAACTGAATTGTATTCTGCAGCTCAAATTGTTTTTTCAATTCTCCGCGGTATACATTTGTAGTACTATTGAATTATTTTTTAATTATTTTTTTTTTTTTTTTTTTTTGTATTAACCTTCTCGGTCTCGGGGGTAAAGGGGCCCTGAGGTAAGTAAAGTCTGGCAATGATTGTGTGGAACTCGGGGTCTCCTGAACGATTCGTCCTTAACTGAAGCTCATTAGCCACTAGAGGCCAACCTCTTGGTTAATGAATTGTGTTATTTTGTATGTGTGTGTGTTTGTTGATATTACTTTGTGATGATGAACTAAAGTTTGCTATGATTTCCAGGAATGTCACTTTGTGGAGGACAGTAAGTGGTGAAGTGGTTTAAGTTCAAATGGAGCAGTATGAAGTTCTAGAACAGATTGGTAAAGGTGCATTTGGTTGTGCTCTGCTTGTGAGACACAAGCATGAAAAGAAAAAGTGAGTATAAATATGATTTATGATACGATATTGTATATCCTTTTCAGGTTTATTTTTAAGTATTTAAATGTGAACTTACGCATTTCATTATATTGATAAGTTGTTATATCATATGGTTTTCTGTTTTTGTTTATGTCGTTACTTCTTAGGTATGTCCTCAAGAAGATCCGTCTTGCTCGCCAAACGGACAGAACCCGTAGGTCGGCCCATCAAGAGGTAATCCACTCCTTTTTACTTCTGATTTTGTAGTTATTTGAGGAAAACGGAATCAAGTTATTGAGTGCCTTCCATCTTTCTTTGGGGTTTTATGCATGATTATCCTTTTCCTCAAATGAGACTGTGGAAGACAATATGTTTGATGTTGAACATGGCACATTCATTCTTGTATATAGTCACGTCTTGATATGCTGCACATGAAATTTTAAGCTGATCTTCAAGCCTACCTTTGTTCATTTTGAATTTTAATCAATTTTAGATTTGAATTTGTTATTTATAGTGAATTAATTTCTACTTGTTGTTTTATATTTTTAAATGTGAAAATGAAATTTATGCTGTCTTTCTTTTCTTATATATGAGATTGTAAGATTCCATGCTTGTTCCTTGTTTTTGCAGATGGAGCTTATATCTAAAGTTCGCAATCCCTTTATTGTGGAGTATAAAGATTCTTGGGTAGAAAAGGTCAGCCTTGTTTTCAATCAGAACCTTCTAATTATGTTGCTCGTCATGCTTTGGATGTGTGTGTGTGTGTGTGTGTGTGGCACATGTGTGTTTTGCTGAACTTACTAAAAATGATGCGAGCATGAAGTTTAAACTTTGTTTTCTGTTTTTGACTAATGTGATAAATTCTAAACTAAGGAATGTTTATTGTTTTCGTTTACCAACGGAGATCTTAGTAACCTGTCATATGGATTTATAATCTTGATTGATTTATGATACTTAGCAAGCGGGTATCTTTATTTCCAGGGTTGTTTTGTATGTATTATCATCGGCTATTGCGAAGGAGGGGATATGTAAGTCATGTTTCACTCTGAGTCCAAGTATTTGATGGAGTTAGATCATTTATGAAAACATTTTTGTCTTTTAAATTGTCAAATGTGTAGTCTTGTAACTTTTCATAATTTGTCTGATTGCCAGGGCTGAAACTGTAAAAAAGGCCAATGGTGTTAACTTTCCTGAAGAGGTTGGTCATTCTTGCAGAAATTCCCTTCATTTCTGAGCCCTGATGGATAATTTTCATTCCTATTTCAATGCTCTTCGGAACTATATGAAATAATTGATATCTGTCATCTTTTGGCAGAAACTCTGCAAGTGGCTTGTCCAGTTATTGATGGCTCTTGATTACTTACATGTAAATCATATTCTTCATCGTGATGTCAAGGTAAAAGACTTCTTTCAGTTCAATAATAGCAAATGTTATAAAGCTAATATCCCAGAGAACTTCAAAACCAGCTGTTTTTGATGTTATTTCCTCGTCTATTTCAGTGTTCAAATATATTCTTGACTAAGGATCAAGATATACGTCTAGGTAAATGGCCTTACCTATTTGATTCTCATACTTCTCTTTTGATGTCTCTATTGCGTTTTGATTTTTAGTATGTTATCCTAATGTAGTGTATGTTCGATGCAGGAGACTTTGGTCTTGCTAAACTGTTGACATCTGATGATCTTGCTTCCTCAGTGAGTGATACTGTGGAAATACAGTTCTGTTTACTGTTTTAGCTATTTTGTTTGGAGTAGTAACTTTTTGTTCTTGCTTTAAACTCAGATTGTTGGGACTCCAAGTTATATGTGCCCCGAGCTTCTAGCAGATATACCCTATGGCTCTAAGTCAGATATCTGGTCTTTGGGTAAAATAGATTTCTTTTGTACTACGTTCAATCCCTCTTTCTTTTGCTCGTCTTACAATATGTTTTTAGTTGCGTATGTAATTTGTTATATGACTTATAATATTTGCCAGGATGTTGTGTTTACGAAATGGCTGCTCACAGGCCAGCTTTTAAAGCTTTTGTAAGTCAATATTTTAAGCTTTTTTATTCATAGTTTTTAAACAACTGAAACGTTACCAGCAAAAAATTAAAATTTCATGTAGTAGAGTTTACTGGTTTTGTCGTAGTTCATTTATAACCAGTAACTTTTAGCTTTTGGATCATAAACATTCATAATGGTGTCTGAGACTTTGAATTGTATTATTTTGGAAATTCTCATTCTTTTATGATGGATTATTGACTTTCAGTACTTCACATTTTCAAAGCTTGAAGCTCAGCATTAATCATTTTATTTATTTGTGTTTTCTTTATCTGGACAGGACATACAAGCTTTGATTCACAAAATAAACAAGTCTATTGTATCTCCACTGCCAACTATGTACTCTAGTGCTTTGTGAGTCCTTTGTTCCATAAAAATCTTACGTTATTATCGAATAATATTTTTTCCCTGCTTTGTTCAACTGATATTATAGTGCCCATATGACCATACATACTAAATTTGAAAAGTGTCAATGGTTGGCTTATGCGAGTATGTATGCATACAGATATTGAACAGAATTTATAATGACCATCATATCTATACATTCATTCATTGTTTATCAAACCTAAATCAAATTTTATGTCCACCCTGATGTGCTTCTAAATTTTGTTGTGGCGTCTGCATATCTTGTCAATTCTCTTTCTTGGTCATTTAATCTATTGCAGTCATAAATTTTTAACACTGAAGTTATGTATCTCGGTGAATGACATAGTTGTGTAGCTCATGATATATTTCTTCTTTCTTTCAGCCGAGGGCTTGTCAAAAGTATGCTGCGGAAAAATCCAGAGCTAAGGCCAACTGTGAGTTTTATCTGTGTATTCTTTGCATTTATCAAGACATGATCAATAGATATCAACTAGTCATGGTAGTTTCTGATTGTCAGTTATGGTTATGGGTCAGATGTCAGCACAGTCTGATTAGATGAAGATTTCAATTTTCTGCTCTCATATTTTCACTTCCATTTTTAAAAATTATTTTACCTTTTAGTTTTCCTCGTTATGTGTTGTAAGACAGAAATTCTACTTGATATGGTCTCAAACTTCATATACTCATTTTTTTTTTTTTGGTAGTGTTAAACTTCACATACTCTGTTATGAAGACATGTATTTTTTTTCTGTTTACCATCACACTCCTCAATGCAATTCATATACTCTGATATGGTCTCAAACTTCAACGACATTCTTTTCCTAAAAAATGTGAAAATATAAATTGTAAGGTTGCCACTTTCCACAGTATTTAAGGGGAAGAGCATGCAGTTAGAACGAGGGGGAATTTTCTGACCATGCATGAGTAAACAAAAGTGAAATAAATTTTGTTGATAAATTAAAGCCTCTGGCATGTGTGCTAGAATGCATGTCAAAAGTCAAGACCCTATTTATTAGGACTATTTGTTTAGATCTATAAGTCCTTAATGCATATGTTCACTATTCTCTTTTTGTGCTGGTTAAATATAATAGAGTTTTAACTTGTTGCTGTTGTCTTCGAAGTTGTCACTGTTTTAAGTTTGGCTCTTCTGTTTCTTGAGGTGAGCGTTTTAAAAGTCGAAACACATGTGAAGGTTTTCTTAAGTCAAGCAAATATATATATTTATGTGAGACATTGCTATATTTGCAAATTATAGTGTTTGCTGAAGTTTTCTTTGTTCTTTTACTACCCTCGCATGACTAGTAGTATATGCAAAATTTGCATAAAGTAAACATGCTAACTTTATTTTGGTGTATATATTCAAAACAACTTAAGCTCAGTGTGTTTTAACAGGCAGGGGAGTTGCTAAATCATCCACATCTTCAGCCTTACATTCTTAAAATTCACCAAAAACTAAATAGCCCCAGAAGAAATGCTTTTCCGCTCCAATGGCCCAATTCAAACTATGGTAGGAGAACTCGATTTGTGGAGCCAGAATCTGTTTCTACTCTTTCTGACCAAGACAGATACCTGTCACTAAACAATCACAGGGCCTTGAATCCTAGTATTTCTGGAACTGAACAAAGTTCTCAATATTCTACGCAAAGAGGTCAAGGATTATCCACTTGTTCAGAAGAGAAGCTCTACAACTTATCTGCTCGTGGTGTCCGTGATTACTGCAATACTAACAAATCAAAAGCCATAAAGTCCTCAACTGGTGAGAGAACACCAAGACTTAGAATAGCTAAGGATTCTTCCGCTGCCAGAAGGCAGACACTGGCACCACCAAAGATACATGTTACTGGTCCAAAGCGTGAATCGGTAAGTTTATCCTCTATATGGCTCAATATTATCAATTCTCTTTATACCTTTTGACATTTGAATTTATATTTATATCATGATACATTTAGGCAGGGTGAGTGCTGCTTGCAGGTTTGAATATATAAACTGCTTAACGCTTATGTTAGCCAAGATTATGCTGATGAGATTGGATCAAATGTCAAACTTCATTCGATAATAACCTTGTATTGACTTCCATTAGAGCATAATTGGTGGTGATATTTGTAATGTATTACTTCATGAAGAGAGTTTCACATGTTACAAGAGAATCAATGGCTGTTTTACTGACTTCAGTGTTTGTTAATCGTTTCAGCTTCCGGTGCCTCGTGCACCATCGGGTAAGTCTACCATGCCAACTCGAAGAGCATCCCTTCCGCTTCATACAAGAGGAAGGAACACAACAAGCTTCTACACCAATGTTGATTACGCAGACTCTCCCAATGTTTCTGTTGATGCACCACAGATTGACAAGATGGCAGAATTCTCAACGGCCTCTTATGAGGATCCTTTCTTCCATGTCATTCGCAGATCATCATCAGCATCAGCCAAACACTCTTCTACCTCAACAGGGACAGGGAGTGCTGATTGCACAATCACAAAGGACAAGTGTACAATCCTGGTGGACAAAAAAGTTACTGTCCCCACCAGCATCACTGATGCTGGCACTGATCTTCGATTTCCAAAGGGCAGTGCCAGTGAATGCTCTAACTATGTTACAACTGGCGTTTCAAGCCGTTCCTCATCCGAGTCACGTCAGCATCGGTTTGACACATCGTCGTACCAGCAACGTGCTGAGGCATTGGAGGGGCTGCTGGAGTTCAGTTCTAGGCTGCTACAACAACATAGGTTTGACGAGCTTGGCGTATTGCTGAAGCCATTTGGGCCTGAGAAGGTTTCTCCAAGGGAAACAGCTATTTGGTTGGCCAAGAGCTTTAAACAAAACAGTGATCTAAGGTTTCCTCATACACTTGCATGACCATTGCCATTGGACAGTGTACATTAATATTGTGCGTATATTGGAGTGGTTTTGATTATTTGCGTTGGCATTTTCCTTAAGATGTACATTGTTCTGGTAACGAGTATGCTTTATATGGAATAATACTGCACATCAATTGTAAGATTGATTCACACACTGATAGTTCCAACAAAAAATAGAACCGGTTCATCTTGTTTTTTACATATTTATGTTTTGTTGCTGTCCGTAGACCGAGTGATCACCACATTGGGCCAAATACACCCCATGCCCCGCCCACACACACCCCACCTTTAAAAACTGTTGGGGATCATCACATTAGGCTAAGAGTAACAACATAAGTGAGTTGATGTTGATATATCAATAATATTTTAATACATCCATGATTAGTTATGTATGTGTATGTAATACTAACCATTTATTTTAATCAAAAGTTAACCATTGAAGGGTTAATTTATATGCTTCAAAAGTTTTAATCTTTTTGAAGCGTTTTAACTTTCTCATGTTATTTTTTGTACACATCTCTATTGAGGTTCACGACATATCCTTTACGCATCCTTTGTTTTTGTTATACAATTGATGTTGATGCAATGTGGTTTAGGGATTAAGGGGATTGGAGTATGGTGATTGGTGGTGAGGTGATGTAAAGAAATGTTGTGTGTCAGTTAAAAATCACACATTTGATAGAAAAGCGAATATTGATCAATATATAAGAGGATCTATATATGTAATGCCTTAAAGTTTTTTACTAATGATGTACTCCCTTCGGTCTCACATGTAAACAACAAATAAAAGAATTGTCATGGTCTCGAATATAAATAAAAGTTTATTATAACTTTATATTTAATGCCTCCATTTTCCTTAAAAAAAGAAAAAATTTAATGCCTCCATTTCAAATTCACCCTTAAATTAAATCCACTCTAACTATTCATATTCCAATATTTTCAACACTTTTCAAATTAGTTGCAAGGGTAAAATTAAAATGAGTGTGCCTTTTTATGATGACTTAAATGTACTTAGTCAACTTTTTTAAAGGATGTGATTTTTTCTTTCTTGCTTACATATGAGACCTGAATGAGTAATGTTAAATTCTCTTTTATGTAATTTATTTTAGTTCAATGTGATGATTTCCGACACTTTTATTCAAACAAGACAACTATTATGAGAATGTTAAAAGTAGATTTTTTTTTTATTGAAATCATCAAATTTTTTACTTTTAAAAAGTTGAACATATAACTTATCCACACTTTTCATTACAAAATTTTTATATTGGTTTTATTAATTTGTGTCCCAAAGACATTAGTTAGCATTTCCAATTTAAAAAAAACAATAAGATTAAATATTTTTCTATTATAAGATGCCAAGCAGCAAATTAGTAATTCTTTTCCTCCTTCCCGTGGGTAGCCAATAAAAAATGATGTACACTTATTCCTATTTCGAGCATCTATTTGATTCTTTAATCAATCACGTTCTCTGCTCATATTTGGTTTTGTGTCAGGAGATGTTTGCCGAGGAAGGTTAACTTCTTTCACATCACACCCAATGATCAAATGCTTTGGCTTAAACCATAAATATATGCATTTATTTTACTATGTAACCCATTAACATATTTAAGTGTGTTTAACTCAAGGGTTTTGTCCCATTAGCATAGCTCAGTTGGTAGGACAATGCATTATTATATGCAGGGGGTTGGGGTTCGAACCTTGAACACCCCACTTATTTCTAGCTACTAGGCTATCTGATAAAAAAAAAAACCTTCAAGAATTTTGACCTAATAGTAAAAAGACGGATTTTAAACTTGAAGGTTTCGGGTTAGAGTCCCACTAATGTTTGAAAGAAGATAAATATAAAACTTATTTTAAATCGAGACACAATCCTCTTATCAATACTTTTTATACCTAAAACCATTTTATATGTCTTTTTCTTTCCTTCTTGATGATGTATTAATTCTTTTGACGCTTTGGATAGTCTGGCCATACGTAGCATATTGTACAATTGACATGGAAAGGTTTTATTTCTTTAATAAATAATAAACTGGAAGGAAAAAAAAATCAAAGAAAGGGAAACAAAAAAGTGGGTTTGCGTAGAATAAACAAAAACTGTCTATGTATACTTTTTTGTGCAAAGAACTAACCATTATACACATTAGGTGTGGAACCTGACAACTAGTTATCTCTTTGTCCTTCCTTCGTGGTCCAAAAGAGTAGCCAAATTCGACTTGAAATAAATTGGTATATTTTTATATATATAAAATAAAAATTAGGTGAGGTATTGAACTTAGTTAAATGTAAGGAAAACCTCATGACTAAACGATTACTAAAAATAAAATTGAATTACATTTACCTCACTATAAAGAGACATGTGGGACCTTGAATATGCAATATGTGGAATAAAAGCTCTCTCATGCAGTACTTAGCCAATCTCTTGCATTAAACAAAATGATATTTCTTAACCAGGATGGCTTGAATGAGATCGTCCGGGTCTCTTAGAGATTAATCACAAGTTCATTTAAACTCATCAACTTCAAAATTACTAAGGGATAGATTTATCACTATTATGGTTCTATCTAATTCGATTGATAGTTTTGTCGTCTATTATGGTTATATCAGATTCGATGGACTAATCACTACAATCGCATGCATATATACCCGATTTAAAAAAAATAAATAAAAGGATATCTCTTTCTACTAAAACACCACAAAGCACATTTGAATTTCAATTGAAATAAAAAGGGATGAATTATTATTAAGAAAATGAAGCAAGCAAAGGGAATAATGCTTTAGCCTTTTGTCAGTAGTAATGAAGTACAAAACAAAATACTTCCAAACCCAAAAGCAAAAGCTGTGGTTTCTCTTCTCCTTTTGCATCTTTCTTCATAGAATTGAAGAGGGTATTGTTAAAAGTTGTAGCTGATGACGTATATAGGCACGCTCATTTCAGCAAAAGGACCCATTCTGTGAAGTCTGCTTTTTGTGTCTAACAACAACACTGTTGTGTACAAAAAGGGTTCTGCTCAAAACTTTGTTTGCATTCCTAACATGTCGGGTTTGGACATAGCCAACACCTATAATAAGAAGGAACATCATCACTCACCTCATTCATAAAGACCATAGCCCTCTCTGACAATTTCTCTAATGTAATGTTAGAGACAGCATCTATGTACCAAAATGGTCCTTGAATAGGAGAATGGTAACAGCATTGTTTTTGGTCAAGGAATGAATGAGCCATATCATATAAGACCAAACCGTATTGTACTTGGATGATGATGTATGGTAAGTAAGACCGAACCATGTGGAATAAACTATACTTCTATGTTGCTTCATATATATACCCTAAATTTATGGTACTTAATTATCCTCATGTAATAATTTGACACAACCTTAATTAATCTTCATGTAATAATTTTTTTTTTTGGTTCAATTATCCTCATGTAATAATTTGACACAACATAAGTATAGTAAACACATTACTAGAAAACGACATCAACATTTGAATTTAAGTATAAAATACATCCTCCGTTCCTAAAATGAGTGACTCGTTTGACTATTTCATACATATTAAGAAAAGTCACCACAAAAAAATACATATTAAGAAAATTGTATAAATAAACGATAAAAATTGATATTTTACTAAATTATCCTTTATCATGTAGTAGTGTAATCAACATTACCATAAATATATATTGACTTGGTATTTTACTAAATTATCCTTTATCATATAGATGGTAGAATCGGAAAACAAATAATTAATATTGTTTTGAAAATCAAAATAGTAATTTATTTTAGGATATACTCTCTCCGGTCATATTTACAAGATACAATTGACTTTTTAGATTCATTGAATAATTGATGTATCTGGTCTATTTTCTAGACCTAATACATAAATTATTCAATAAACCTAAAAAATCAACTGTTTCTTTTAAATACGATCGAAGGGAGTATTTTTTTATTTGTTTACAAAAGAATCACTCATCATCAAAAAGATCTATCAAATTCTTTTGAAATAGTGCTGATTAATTACTGCAACTTTATTTGTCAGATGCTCTCAAGCTTGCTTTTCCAAAATACTGATGAACATTAATTTCCTCTAAGAAAACATCTCATTGTTGCAACTTCCAAGGAGGCTTTTAAGTTGATTAATCTATAATTTGTGAAAATGTCACTGCTTTCATGCATGTAATTTCTTCCAAGTCACTATAAATAGCTTTTCCTTTTATCATTTCTGTTAGTACTATCAGTTAAGACATTAGCCTTTGTAATCCCTTTAAAAGTGAAATCAAGACATTGACAACTCGGTTATCATGACTTTCTAGTCAGTATTCTTTTAAGCAAACTTCATAATATTGTCTGGTTAATTATTATTATCTTTTTTCTTCACCCAATTATTATTATTTTTATTTGTTGGAAGAAATGCCTTAGAACTTCAAAACTAAAATCTGTTATACAAAACGTAAAACTTGTATAAATAAAAAGTGATTTTTGTGATCAGAAACAAACATAAATTATTGTTTATATAAAAATCTATAAGAAATTGATTAAAAGAGATGTGTATTCATTATTCAACACCATAGAATATAACGTGGATTATTTGAAAATGATTCATGATACCAAATGACATGCAAATAAAATATTACCAGTTCGAATTTGACCAAATTCTGATTTAAGTTTTGTAACCACATTAAGTTTAGAGGAAATTAACTTTTTGAGGGAGGATTTATCTAACAAACAGTTTTTGGAACTTCAATTACTAAGCACCAGCTAACAAGTAACGAAGTTAAAGAAAATCCTATCAGTTTGAAGTTATTATATAGCATTCAAAATTTTGTCATCCATTTTTCTAATTGTTGTATACTTCATAGCATAAGACAAAATGATATAAACATATTTGTGGATGTAAAAGTTCATATCAATGATCTTCTCTAAAGCAACTTAATTATAATAGAACACATCAATGATGTCAAGGATCATATACAATGTTTGCATGACAATTCAAGTACTCTATATTTTGCATGTCATTTTAAGTCATTTTGAAGGCTTCTATATTTTTGACAAACTAACTGCATACATCTTATGTAACTCCGTAAATCTAACAGTTCTCGTGGTTGCTGTTGCATCGTGCAACTGAACTTATTATCATTTGCATTATGTCGGACATCAAATGTTGACACCTTCTTCCAGGCAAAACTCACACTTTGATTTGTAGAAGTCTAATATCTTCTATTAGACCCGACTCTCGTTAATTAGTAATAAATAAATTATATTGAAACCAGGACTAATAATTAACAACATTAGCTTTTGAGATTGAAATAAATAATATAGTAAGTAGTAACATAAGAAAGTCATTTACTTATTAAAGCAATGAAATTTAAACCAGCCTTGAGATTCACATGGAAGCCTATTAAGGTGACAATATATTTATAACATTCTCTAAACCTGGCCAAACTAATTTGACTGTTCCGCAATGCATTACCTTTTTTGTCTTGTTCATAATTATGTCTGCTCTTGAATAAGATGTCTATGTGTTAGTGTGTATATGGTTTGGGATGCGGGTAATTGCAGAATTCCACTAGATTCTTTTCTTGATCTATACATTATACTCTAAGTCCCCTAATACAGTCATGTGAATCAGTCATGATAGCTCCCAATGCATACAACATATATTAGATAATTAAAAAAATTAATTCAATACAAAACCAAATTTTATGACATATATCATATCATATCATATCTTATTAAACCAAACATCAACATGCAAAACTAGTTCAATTCAAAACAACTCATAACCAAATTTTAGTGGGACCATTCCATAATTCAATTATATGTTTTTGCTTCTTTTTATAACAGTCACGTGTAAATGTGAACTGAAGTAGGAAAAACGAGTGTGGATTTAGATTTTAAAGTGAACTTTTGACAAGAAAAACATATTTACCACATGGTTAGTGGTGATTGACCATTCCTAAGCCCTTTAGTTAGCCTATACTTCAACATCACATCATTCCCTCTGCCAAAACCAGTACTATATATTTACCTACCCCTTCATGGATGCTTCTGTCACCTCTCTTTAACTTAACATTCAAAACTACAAGACACAAAGAGCTATCTCACCCCAGCTAACATGGAACCAATCAATTGTCTGCGGCCTGAATTTGTTCCGAGTGGCGGCACCCCTCTGCCGGAGAGTCCTCGAGTTCCTATGGAGTTTTTGTCAAGGTCATGGAGTGCTTCAGCTCTTGAAGTCACAAAAGCTCTTGCACCAGCTCATTCTCAACCACCTCATTCTTCATGCATGCCTTCAAATGGTTCTATTCCTGAAGAAACCACTAACCACTCTTTGTCTGAAGATCTCTCTATACAGTCTAAGAATCAGTTCTCTTTTGCTTCCTCTGCTACTTCGCAGCTCATCCTTGAGCGCATTATGTCACACTCTGCAAGAGAGGTGCTTACTAATCTTTACTTACCACAAAGACACAAACACATTATTCACATATGGCATTTTCTTTATTAATGTTTTTTGTTGATTATTATATATGTAACAGGAAGTGTCGCCGTTAACATCAGGTAGATTATCTCACAGCAGCGAACCTTTGAACGGTGGCGGTTCATTAACTGGAACAGACAGTCCAATTTCTCATTCAGATGAATTTGACGATGTTGTCAAGGTTTACAATAAATTTTTACTACGCTATGAACAACTCTACTAACTTAATTCTTTATTTTCACTATGTGGCTTATGCTTATTCCTGTTAATGTATGTGCAGTTTTTTCGGACAAACAATTCCATTCACCCATTATTCAATGGTGGAAGAGCAAATGCCGGTGTTGGCAATGGCACGGCTTGTTCAGGACCTAAAACTGTAGGAAGGTGGTTGAAAGAGAGAAGAGAAAAGAAGAAAGAAGAAAGCAGAACACAAAATGCTCAGCTGCACGCTACTATTACTGTGGCTGCTGTTGCTTCTGCTATAGCTGCCATTGCGGCAGCAACAGCAAATTCATCAACACAAAACAAGGATGAGAAGATGGCCAAGACAGACGTGGCTGTTGCTTCCGCTGCCACTCTAGTTGCCGCACAATGTGTGGAGGCTGCCGAAGCAATGGGAGCTGAGCGTGAGCACCTTGCATCGGTGGTCAGCTCAGCTGTGAATGTTCGTTCTCATGATGATATCACTACTCTTACTGCTGCAGCTGCCACAGGTAAGACTATTAGCCCACATCATTGAGCATCTATTTCATAATATAATGGAATCAATGTTTCATATCGCGGTAGCATTGCTATTCTCGATATTCTAGAGAATTTTAGTTAAATACAGCTAAAATATCATCACAATTCTTGATATTACAGGTAGTTTATCCCCTGATCGTAGTCCTCTTGAGGCTATCGAAACATAAAAAATCATGATGTTACAACACACCTACAATAAACCATTAAAATGTCTAAGACTATTATAAGCCACTAAGACATTTAGATTATGCTCTTGGACTAGGTTGCTTAGACTAAAACATATTTAAACCAACCATTCAAAATCGTTAATTAAATTATTTCAAATGTCTTAGACTTATCTTTAGTTTCACAAAAATAAAATATGTGTAATGTGATATTGACTTATTTTTCATATTCTTTGTTTTTGTATCCTTATATTCACAGTTTATGTGATGTGTATATGGTCCTTGATATGTAGCTCTCCGAGGAGCAGCAACACTGAAAGCTAGAGCTGTGAAGGACTTATGGAATGGTGCTGCTGTAACACCATTGGAGAAAGGAATGGGAGGTATACCAATATCTGGAAAAGGTAATAACATAATAAACATCAACAACAGCACCAGTGACAGTGGAGAAATTGTGAATGCAGATGGTTTTATAGGTTCCTGCAGCCAAGAACTACTTGCTAAGGGCAGCGAATTACTCAAACGCACCCATAACGGTACATTATCATTATTACCAGCTATTAAGACTACATCAAAAATTTTGGTTTGAAAAACACTTAAGTCCTGTTTTGGTGATAACTGCAGGTGATCTACACTGGAAAATAGTTTCTGTTTACATTCATCGAACAGGACATGTAAATTTTTCTTTCAGAAATTGACATTAGACATAATTTCCTACATGTTCATTCCATTGACAAGGCTTGGAAACATTTCAGGTAATGCTGAAAATGAAGAGCAAACATGTTGCAGGAACAATAACAAAAAAGAACAAGAGTAAGTTACCAATAGCTTCACAATTTTTTTTTACCGGCACAGGTACATAGGTCATAACTTTGTAATCATAAATATATGCAGATATTGTGCTAGACGTGTGCACGGATTTACCAGCATGGCCAGGAAGAGATCTATCAGATGATGGAGAAAAACGACGCTACTTCGGATTGAAAACAGACTCGAGGGGAATCGTCGAGTTCGAGTGTAGAAATCAAAGAGAATATGATATCTGGACTCAAGGGGTTTCTAGGCTTCTCTCAATCGTTACACAAAGACAAAACAAATACAACAATTGAAAATCTCATTTTGTTATTGCTAGTTACCAAATTTGATTCAACACTTTAAGTTTTGAGATGTATTAAGCACATGTGCTTATCTATATCATCCAAATCAAGTACTCAATTGAACTTTCCTTAACTTGAATAGTTCTTAATGAGTTACATACTATATAGTAACTCTGTACTGTCTTATTAACACTCTTTCGCTATTTAATTTGGTATATAGATATTACAAAAATGTCTATTATAGTTAAACAATAACATCAAAATGCGAGGTATTATTCATAAAAAAAGGTTTAAATTCACTTTTGGCACAACTAATGACTAAAGAGGCTAAGAAGAAGTTATACGACCCAACTAAAGAAATTGCCAACAAGCATTAAGAATTGGCTATTTCACATATCAAATTTAACTGATTCTAGGGTTAAATCGAAGACGGTTTCTTCTCGCACCAATTTCACATTCAGATGAATGTGATGATGTTGTTAAGGTATACAATAAATTCTTACTAAGCAGAGAGCTTGTTTTCTATTAAGCGGCACACAAATATTCAAAGTTTCTTGTGCAGTTTTTTCGGACAAACTCATTCCATTCACCAATTATTCATTGGTGGAAGAGCAAATGTAGGTAAAAATAAGAAGTATATAAAAGTAGAAGGGGATGACGTTTTGATACAAGGAAATCGAAGCCAAAATGTACTCATCATTTGAGAACCTCTTGTTAGGGTTGTCCGTGTCAATGAAAATGTAGCCATAAAATATAATAGCTCCAAGACAGCCATAGATCAGATGCGACAACTTATCCAATGGAAACAAAACCTACAACAACAAAAAAAAGGATCAAACTGTTATTAGATATCAAAATCACTATTATAAGGGCTAATTTGCTAATTAATTACACTCTAAATAGAGAGCAAAATACCAGAATCAGAGCAAAGGGAATAAGAACCAACAAAGCTCCGAACAAGAATCGGTCTAAAAAGCTGAAATCATGACCTCTTTTTGCGGCCCAAAATGTGTAAAGAGTCAAGCTGAACACAACTGCAGTAGTTGATATAATTGCTTTCCCTGCATCCGAATTATCAAGAAACAAAATAGCAATTGTTTTTTCAAGTGTTCAGATAAAAAAAAATGCAAACCAATCCAAAATAATTCAAAACCGCTCAAGATCGATATTAAATAGATTTGTTTCGGCCACCATAAACAAGAAACAATCGGTTTGGATATTGGTCCACGACTCTAGAACCAGACCGAACCACACCTTTTAAAAATTATTAATTATTAACCTACTACTAGTTTACAAGTCACAGAATTTGACCTATCCAAACCGAATTGTGAGTATTTTAATATTTGGATCGATAGTTTTGTTTTGATGAAAATTGAACCATAAACACCCTACTATTGAAAATTTAAATTTATACAAAGTTTATGAAAAGCCAACTTAATCAATTCTCTTCTCCTTCCATTAATTTACTTCAAAAAGATATACGCAGAAGTTCATCCAATAGGCAAACCACATGATATGATATAATATAGTAAATCAGTACTGACAAAAAGATATTATCATTATCAAAAGAATTATATAATAAAAAACAACAAGAATCCTGAGAGTTACGTACCGCTAAAAACGGCCCAAGTCAATCCAATTGATGAAGCTAGAGCGACGGTGAAAATTAGGAGGAGGAAGTAATTGAGAGGGTGCTTGTCATGATAAGCATATAGTGGACATGATGCTGCAAAATAAAACAAATAGTAATTAAGAGTGTTATGAAATTCAATAACAGAAAAAGTACCAAGTTATGATGAAGATATAAAACGTACTTATGAATGGAACAAAGAGAAGGACAATGTAAAGAGCATGGACTAGTTTGGAGTTGACGAAGAAATTAGCAACCGGATGAACGAAAACAACGACTGAGGCAACAACAATGGTGAGAAGCAACTGAAAGGTGAGGATGGAGTATACCTCCTTACGTATGAAGGGCCATTTTAATTCAGGGCTCTCAAGCAACGTAGGGTAAAGGGTACTTCCTCCACTCTCGATTTCTCCTTTTCCAAACATATCTCTTATTTGCCCTAATTTAAACCTAACCCTAATGTTAATTTTACTCTAATACCACTGTTTAATTATTAACCCTATTTTTTCCTTCTCAACAAATCACACCTAATCTCCTATTTGTTTTTTGAACAAAACAAATATGCCCTATTTTTTGAAATGTATCACACCTAATCTCCTATTTTTTTTTTAACAAAACAAATCTGCCCTATTTTTTTGAAGTGTTCACCGCTTTATTTCTTCTGTTTATTTCAACACTTTATTTCATGTTTTCCTCCATCTAACTCCTAAATCGAAAGCAACATCACACGGGTTAGTTCACCGCTTTATTTCTTCTGTTTATTTCAACACTTTATTTCATGCTTTCCTCCATCTAACTAATTCATGTCATACTTCAAATCTATATTGCTCAACTAACTCTAATTCTATTTTAGAAAACATGAAATCACTCATGCTTATCAAAACAGTATTTTTCTAATTTTATGCTATATTATTCTACTAGAAATTTCTCGCCCTATCTGTTCATTCATCCATGGAGGTTGACTGGTCTAAACTCCTATAGAATTTCTGAATCTGCTAATATCATTTGTGTAAGATGATGATATATGCAATGATTTTCAATCGGTATGAGTTTTTTTCTTTCTTCACCATGTTTTGATCTGTAGCTTTATTTTACATTTGTAATTGTAGAGACAACATGTTCCAATCAGGTATGTTTGTTTATTTCACTTTCATTATGTAATTGTTTCATTCTAATCTTTTTTTTTTATTTCCCACTTTCTCTGATGGTTCCCACTATGTCGTTGGATTTATCACCAAGAAGCTTGAAGGGTTGGTTCTATCCAGAAAGTTGCAGATAGGCTTCGTTGTTACACTTGGTCACGACTTCTTCATCTCACTTCAGAATTGCAAG
>Ga0228711_1004041_pt1 | contig 22724 bp, 13 predicted proteins | sample MedpolnodulmetaG_2_FD_177996 | JGI IMG/M metagenome (GOLD analysis project Ga0228711, IMG submission 177996) | Root nodule microbial communities from Medicago polymorpha collected in Santa Monica, California, United States - brown nodules | ecosystem: Host-associated > Plants > Roots > Nodule...
TGAGTCTTCAAGAGAGGGAGAGGGAGAGGACAGAATCTGTCCTTGTGTTAAGAGAGAGAAGAGCAACTTCAAAATGAAAGATTTTGGGTCCAAATACACTTAAATAACCCCTACATGCAATTACCAACATGCCCCTCGGTCTAAAACGCGCATAAGACAAGCTAACGGATAAAACATCTTGAACTAATAAGCGGGATATCACAGAAATGCACTTAAACAACTCTTTATTTTTGAAGTTTGGCATAAGGAGCCCACTAAGCCAATGATTAACATGCATGAATACAAAACAGAATAACACATAATTACCTCAGTCTCAGGATGGTTTAGTTAATGGATCATGCATGTTCATTCATATCTACCGCCCATCTTTATTAAATTAACAAGGAATAATTAGTGTTGGAAAATTATACACCAATTATATCCTTAAAAAATGGAACTCTAGCCGAAAGATTAATTTTAAAAATTTCATAATTTAAGTCCATGATTTGGAGCAACTCGCTGGTGGGCTCAATCGAAAACCCACTAATGTCCAGAATTTTGTGAATTATGCCCGTAAAGTCCTCCGGACAGCTTATACACTAGTCGGTATGCTGCGTTACACCAACAAAGATATGAGAGGTTTCTTGGTCAAGACTCATCCAAGCTAGCAGCTTTCTGTATACGTTGAGTCTATTACAATCATTATCATCAATGTTGTATTGTTGTGAAAGTGAATTGAATCGATTAACCACGACTAAAGAGTCTTGTTGTTGAATTCGAAGATCCCTGCTTTCTTGCAGAGCATCAAAAGTCAAGTCAGGTGGAACAAGACTATCAAAATTGACTTGGGAGGCATCCACTTGAATGGCATGATAATCTGCAGCATTGGTTAGTTCCTTAGAATATTATGTAGGGGCATGCAAATAAAAGCGAAGAATGATGAGGGGATAACTGAAACACACCCCAGCAATGACCATAATGAACTTTATTTTCATGAATATAAAGTTAGATATCTGCAGAAAAAATATAAAGGATTTAATGTGTGTTTCATCCCTGTAATTAGGGGTCATTTAAAAATTGGTCCTTGTATTCGTTAATCCTGGAAAATTACCCTTGTAAAGTTTAATCATTTAAAATTTCCTCCCTTAACCCACATAATCACTGCCACGTCACTGATTAGCTGATGTGGCAGTGTGACTTAACAATTTTGGACGTGAAATGACACATTTACCCTTCCATCTTCATTTCTCAAAACCTCTACCAAGATCCATCCCCCTAAACTAAAAATCCAAGCCATTTTTGATTAATCCTAACCAAAAAGTTTCAGAAAAAGTCAGATCTATTCTCTCTTCTATTCCGTTCACATTCACCGGCGAAGCGGAGAAGAGTTTGAGAACTGTTCAAAGCATCTCCTGAGCATGGATTCCGAAACACTAGAAGATGAAGGTACGACGATGAAGGTACGACGGTATGATTCATCTCTTGTGTGCGTTGTTTTTGTTACTCTTGTCGACGGCGAACAATCGATTGGATGGTCGTTGCTATCCACGTCATCGCAAGAGAACAGCCCACGAAGGTGAAATCGATTGGATGGTCATTGCTATCAATCATCTACACCGGTGCCGTCAGTGGAGAATAACCCACAACAGTGAAGTTGTTGGAACAATAGTCAAAATTAGTTAAAAAATATTTTTGTCACCGAAGAGATTACTAGGCCGAGTCGCGGACTAGGTCGCTCTCTTTAAGACGTTTCGTAGCACTGCCCAAAATTGTGCAAGCAGACTATCAACCACGACGTCCTAGGATAAAACAGCCAGCTACAACTGTATCAGAGTCTTATTTCACTATAGGATCTGTTCTAGAAATACACCTTCAAATATGGTGTCAAGACCACTCTAATATGGTATTGATACCACTCTATTATGGTACTAAGACCATTCTTATATGGTACTAAGACCACTCTAATATGGTGTTTCCACCACTTTAACCTCTACCTTCTCCAAGAGCATAAAACATAAAAAGGGATTATATTCTTAATATCATTCTTATTTTCCGAAGGGACTCTTTATCTCGAAAGGGACTTTGATCTTAAGAATATCCTTATTTCCGAAGGGACAAAATTTACCGAACGGACTATGTTCTTAAGACCATTCTCAATTCCAAAGGGACATTACAAACCGAAGGGACTATGGCCTTAAGAACACTCTTTAAATCCGAAGGGACAGAAAAAAGAGGGAGAAGAAAAGAATAGCTCGTTAACACAAGCTAAAGGAGGGAGAAGAGAGAAAAGTTCTTTGACAACTCAAGAGAACTTTTGGTGTGACTCGGTGTGACGGAGAAGAGCTCAATTTATATGTGAAGAGCCAAAGATAAGTTGCAAATCAAATGGCTAGGATTCGTTGACCATTAGAAAATCAATGGTTTGATCTTGCATCATAAATGAGCACTAATTGTGAAAATTAACATGAGCATTTTTTTTAATTCACACCATAACACTCCATGTGTTCCAACAATCCCTCACTTGAATTTAAAAAGATGGCTTAGAGGTTTCTATTAAGATAGCATAAGCCAAGGTGTCTTATGACTTGAATTGTGCATAAGCGAAGGTGCCTATGACTTGAACCTTTGCGTAGTGAATAAGTTTCAGATTTTACTAGAGTGACTCGTAGTCTTGAACTCTATCTCTGACATCAAACCACACAACACCTTTTCTTTAAGTGTATTCTCAAAAAGCCCGTGCATTAAAGGCTTTGCACATTAATCCCGGTTTAGTGAATGCTCTAGGAATTTTGCCTATAGAATTCCATAAGAAGCGGCCCCCACTTCCACATTCACAAAGGTGAGTCTATTGAGAGTACTCCTATAGCTAGGTACTCCACTCGACATAGAGTATAGATCTCATTAAGAGTTTCTATTATCTCAACCTTTCATCGCTTCAGGAATCATGCCTCTTGTGTTTAATTATAGCATGTTCACCTCATATCACTTCACGACTTGTTATTACCCATTGAATCTATTTCCTGGGATCTCTAGTCATTTAGGTCGGGTTACCCTCATGAGTGATTCCATAGGCACTAGTCCCATCTTCATTGATGTGTTATGGACTTTCTCTCTAGCTAGTCCTTTCGTCAAAGGATCGGCCAAATTTTCATCAGTGCGTTCATGATCCACTCTTACAACCCATGCGTAGAGTATCTCTCTAACAGTTTTATTCTATGACGTATTTGTAATCTCTTACCATTATAATAACGGTTCTCGATTTTTGCAATAGCCGCAGTACTATCGCTATGGATCAACACAATTGGGAATTGTTTTCCCATATGGGAATCTCTGCTAGTAAGCATGTTAACCAACATGCTTCCTCACTAGCTGTTGCTAGTGCTATCTTTTAAGACTTCGAAGTAGACTGAGCCAATATATTTTGTTTCTTAAATTTTCTAAGAAACAACTCTTTCAGAGATATTAATTATATATTCATTGGTCACTTTGCAATCATCTTATAAGATCTTCCAATCTGCATCTGTGTATCCTTTCAGGACAGCAGAAATCTTTGATGATGTAATCCAAGGTTCATGGTTCTATTTAGGAGTTTTAAGACCCTATCAATAGTTTTCCAATGATTATCACTAGGTCTACTAACAAACCTGCACAACATTGCCACGACATAAACAATATCGGGTTTAGTGCAATCAATGGCATACTTAAGGTTACCAATGATGCTCTCATACTTTCACTAGTGTTCTTAAATAGTTTTTCCACCTGGATCTCTTCTCAAAATTGTTAGACAACAATAATTGCAGAGCATTCACAACATGAAAGTTTGAACCAAATATGAGTAAGTCGTCTACATAGAGACATATGATTGTGCAAATGTTATTATCAAATAACTTTATCACTTTCATTCACTTTAAACTCATTTCTTATCATTAAGTTGTCAAACTTTTCGTGACATTGCTCATGGACTTTTTAAGACCATACACTGACTTATCTATGTTGCAGACCTTAGTTTCTTGCTCATGGACTACAAAACATTCAGGTTGTTCCATATAGAATTCTTCTTCAAGTTCACCGTTTTAAAAAAGCGGTTTTAACATCCATTTGGTGTATTTTTAAATTATGAATGGCAGCAAGAACAATTAGTACCCTTATGGATGTTATCCTGGTGACTGAAGAAAAGGTATCGAAGAAATCTATATTTGTTTCTTTGTCTTAAACCCTTGGCTACAAGGCGAGCCTAATATTTATCAATAGTTCCATTGGGTTTTATTATTCAAAATCCATTTACAACATATTGGTTTGCAACCAAAAGGCAAGTCTACAAAATACTAAGTCTTGTTAGACTCAAGAGAATCCATCTCATTTTTTATGACTTCCTGCCATAAATCACAGTTCAAGGAAGACAACTCTTGTTGAAGGCTAGTTGGATCCTCTTCTAATGTATAGATCATGTAATCAGGTCAATACTCCATAGCAACTAGTGCTTTCTTACCTCTTCAAGGTTCTGTTACATCTAACTCGATGTTCTCATCACTGCTTATGATCGTTGGATTGTGATCAGTTGCAATACCCCCACTATTTTCTTAATTTAAAGGGGAATTCAATTTCATAGAAATCATCATCTTTTAATTCTATGATCACATTAACATTTAGGTCATAAAACCTATATGCTTACTAGTTAATATCATACCCAATGAATGCATATTCATAGCCTCTACTAGTGAGTTTTACTCTCTTGGGATCTGGAATCCGAATATAGGTCAGATAATCCCAAGTCTAAAAAATTAGACAAGAGAGATTTTCTTTTCTTCAAAATTTCATAGCTAGAAATTTTGTTCTTAGATTAAGGCACTCTATTTAGCACAAATCAAATAGTTGATTAAATTTTTTCCCAACAATGAGATGCACTTCGAGAATTAAGCATGATGACAACAACTGACTCGGTAAATAGTATATTCTTTATAACCGCTTTAACGTTCATATCAAGAGAGTGAATAATTCCATGTCATTCATAAAACTCATTGAACTGTGGAAATTATTGTGCTTCTATCAAAACCAAATCGCTTGATTTTCTTATTGAATTATTTTCAATTTCAGTTACAAAAACTTTGAAATTGTCAAGCGTATCACTTATATTTCTCACGAGATATACTAAAATATAATCTTAACAGCCATTGATAAAAGTGATAAAATATATTTTCATATCTAGTCAAGTCATCATCAAGGTCACATACATCATAATGAATTAAATCTAAATATTTAGATTATTTAAATATTAATTTATGCGACTACTTGGTTATTTTTAACTTGACTACAAAAAAGGAATATATATTTTTTCTTTAAAAAATACATCACATCTCATTCTACGATGTAATCTTGAGTATGACAAATATGAATTGCAAAGTGAAAAAACAAATATCATGTGATTATTTTATTTTTATTAGACAACTTAATGCATGATATTTGTCCCATATCTTAAATGTCAACCAAAATTATATCAAATCAAATCATGTTTACTCAAGGCATTGAATTCCAAAATAATTCAAATATGTCAATGTTTTGTAGTCAATTCATGTCACTTATATAAGACAATAAATTCTATAAATCAAATGCTTTAAATGTCATGTTGTATTGTCAAAATTTTGAAAACATTTTACATACAACATTGAACGTAAATAATTTGCATTAAAACATGTAGTAAAAACAACTTTTTTTTTTCAACCATTTCTTAGTAGAAATGAATTACTACCAAAATCTTTTGCACAAATTAATTTCCATCATAGAAATTTCTTAGACAAAAATGTCTCTCACTTAATCCACCAAAAGGTTGATCTTAGTATTCATAATAGTGAATTACTATCCATTCAGGTAAGCCTGTAACGCAGCGCTAAACAGGTTCTTACACTTTATCGTGTTCTTTTAATCAGAGTATTTCTATAGCCTTTTTATCCTTGTTGTAGTTTACAAACAACAAACTAGTAATTTCTTCGGTCGATATGGCAGAAGGAAACGTCTTAAAATTGTTGGAACAATAGTCAAAATTAGTTAAAAAATATTTTTCTCACCGAAGAGATTACTAGGCTGAGTCGCAGACTAGGTCGCTCTCTTTAAGATGTTTCGTGGCACTGTCCAAAATTGTGCAAGCAGACTATCAACCACGATGTCCCCAGGATAAAACAGTTCAGCTACAACTGTATCAGAGTCCGATTGCACTATAGGATATGTTCTAGAAATACACCTTCAAATATGGTGCAAAGACCACTCTAATATGGCATTGATATCACTCAACTATGGTACTAAGACCATTCTTATATGGTACTAAGACCACTCTAATACGGTGTTTCCACAACTCTAACCTCTACCTTCTCCAAGGGCATAAAACATAAAATGGGATTATATTCTTAAGATCATTGTTATTTTCCGAAGGGACACTTTATCTTGAAAGGGACTTTGATCTTAAGAATATCCTTATTTTCGAAGGGACAAAATTTACCGAAGGGACTATGTTCTTAAGACCATTCTCAATTCTGAAGGGCCATTACAAAGCGAAGGGACTATGGCCTTAAAAACACTCTTTAAATCCGAAGGGACAGAAAAAAGAGGGAGAAGAAAAGAATAGCTCGTCAACACAAGCTATAGGAAGGAGAAGAGAAAAAAAGTTCTTTGACAATTCAAGAGAACTGTTGTGTGATTAGAAATGAGGGAGAGGAGCTCAATTTATAGGTGAAGAGCCACAGATAAGTTACAAATCCAATGGTTAGGATTAGTTGACAGTTAGAAAATCAATGGCTTGATCTTGCATCATAAATGAGCACTAATTGAGAAAGTTAACATGATAATTTTTTTTAATTCACACCATAACACTCCATGTGTTCCAACAGAAGTTGATGGGGCCATACACGAAAATAATAGAACGAAAACGACGTTACACAGATCTGATGGAATGTCCAGGAATTCATGGTCACACCTTATAAACACAGATCTACACATCGCTTCTCTTCAACCATATATCACTAGTTTTCTTGTTGATGTTATTAGTGCTGCAAGTGTTTATCAAACTGCTTTGTTTCTTGAAGCTTTGTCTATGTTTTTTACTGGGTTTTTAGAGATCATGATCTAGTTCAAGTCGTGTAACATTCCAAGATTCTTTCTTTTGAATCTTCAAATAATAAAAGATGAAATGAATGATAATTAAAATCAAATTTTAACAATTTCATGCCGTTGAAGAATGTTGTGTCGTGGACTGCTCTTGTTGATATGTTTCAGATTATTGAAGAATGGTTTCAGATTAGGAGTTAGGGTTAGAAGAGAATAGGAGTGTTCCAGATTTTTGAAGAATGTGTTGTTGAGTGCCTTTGGGTTTGTGTTTTAAGTTTGAGGTAAGAAGTATGAGTGAGTGGGGAAGAGGAAGTTGAATTTTTGGGCTGTGCAAAACAATGAACTAATGAATTTCTAGGCTGCTAGATGATGAAGCTATGAATTCTGAGCAATAAGAAGAATAAGATAAAGCCAGGGAGTATTTTGGTCTTTTCGAATGAGTCCAGGGGTATAGTTGTCCATTCACGTGCATATGAATCAATCAGCAATGCCACCTCATCAAATTAGTTATCGGAAGAGTGTTTGGACCTGAGCACTCTAGAAGAGTGCGGTCCATGGGTATGGGAGCAGTTCCTTCTAATACATTTAGAAATAAAGGAGTTCGACTTTCAAAGTTGAGTAATATTTCAGCTGTTGCTTCTACATCATCTGATACCGATTGGAAAGCAAAGTTTACAAGCTTGGAATCAGCAATTAAAGCTTACATTATAATGAAAGAAGGAAGGATTCCTGATGAAATAGCTAGCTTCTTTGGTCCAAATGTAAGTTCTGTTATGATCCTTCTTTTTTCCTTTCTTTGACTAAATAATACATCATGTGAACTGATTGAAGGATTCCTGATGAAGTAGCTAGCTTCTCTTAGATGATTGTTTAACTGTAATGGTATAAATGGAACTGATTGTTGTATTGTACAATGATGTGTTGAAGAAACTCTTGTTATTTTATTTTTTAATTTATGATAATTCTAGAGAAGAGAGTTAATAAGTTCCTGTCGAAAATGATAGATGAAAATAGCATTTTAAGTTTAAATAAATCATTAAAGTTTTGCTTGTTATGAAGTTCTGATGCAATTGTAGGCCAATAATGATTGTTATGCTAGCTTAGTGCTTTTCTTAGTTTGGTTTAGAGCACGATTAATTTAGTGTGGTGTTTGTTTTAATTTTTTTTCCGTAATTTTGTGGAAGCTTCGTCAAATATTTTAACTAACGAAGTGTTTTCTTTTTTAATTTCAGTAGACAGATCTTCCAAGTGAGCCTAATTCGCCTTTGAACGCAAGAGGATCATGTGGTGGAAGCAACATCTGATGTTTTTTAGATTATATATAATGGTAGAATAAGAGATACTGACTCTATGTTTCGTTATGATGATATACATTCCTTTTAGAGAAAGACATGTTTTATTATATATAATGGTAGAACAAGAGATAATGACTCTATGTTTTGTTGTGATGGTATATATCCCTTTTAGAGGAAGACATATTTTATGCTATTATTAATTATGTTTTGTATTGCCACAATTGATATTAGATTATATATGGGTATTTTGGACTACAATATTTAAGTTATTGATGATATTTATTTTTGAATTGAGTGTATTGATAAAATCAAAAAATTAAATCTTACAATATCTTTAAATTGCAATTAAAAACAGCTTAGATTAGATACAGAAAAAAATGATATAATTTTTTTTTATATCATCATTGTATTAGAGGAGGTTAAAAACTCCCACAAACCAAACAAAAAGGAAATAAAAAAAAATTAAAAACAATGTATCTAAGGAGCTTAAGAACTCCCACAAATAAAACACTCATATTGCGGAGGTTTTTGATATGAATACCAGCGGTCGTGAAAAACCCCCGCAAATAATTTATGGGATTAGTATAAGCGGGGGTTTTGAAAAATCCCGCAAAATGACTTGCGGAGGTTAAAAACCGTCGCAATGCTTAAAACCGCCGCAATTAAGCGCATTTTTTTGTAGTGGAAGAAGAGAAGGTTGGAAGCAACAGAGATGAGAAAAGATGCAAACCAGATGAGGAGGGCATCATATGGAAACAAGTGCAGTAGATGCATGAAAGATGGGCATAACAAGGCCACTTGCCCACTTCCACCACCACCACCACCACCTACAACTGATACCACCACTGCTCCAGCTTCTTCAAGTCAGAACAACCCTCCAAGGACTACTACAAGTCAGAGAACTACTGCTACTCAGGGGACTACTACAAGTCAGAGGACTAATGCTACTCAGAGGACAACTGCAACTCAAAGGACTAATGCTACTCAGAGGACAACTGCAGCTTAGAGGACTAATGCTCCAGTTGCTGCTCAACAAGCATCAACTCAGAATCCATCTGCAACTCAACAACAGCCCAACACTAGGGAAAGAAAGAGTAAGGAGAAAGTTTCATCTTCACAGCCCACACTAGCTACAAATAGAAGGAAGAAAGCAAAGAAAGATGTTGGTCCATCACCACAACCAACCTGAGATGTTATGTCTTATGTTTTGTCTTATGATTTATGCTTTAGATTTATGTCTTATGTTTTGGTATGTAATGTTGCAAACAGAATTTCATGATGCTTGACAATGTTTTGATTAGGTCTGTTGCAATGATATTTTGGTGTAATATTTAGGCCAAGACTTCAAACTAAAGGCCAAGTCTATTCTATTTTGGTGTAATATTTAGGCCAAGACTACAAACTAAAGGCCAAGTTATTCTATTTTGATGTAATTTTTAGGCCAAGACTACAAACTAAAGGCCAAGTTATGAATTTATTGCTTATCAAATTTACAGGTTGTGTCTCAGACAATTACAAAGATACAATTTTTGTGTCTCAAACATTCACATTTTATTGCTTTTCAAAGCATAAATTTACAGGTTTTACATGTCTCAAATTTACAGGTTTTGTGTCTCAAATTTTTATGTCTCAAAGTTACAGGTTTTGTGTTGCAAACCATTTCAAACATTCACATTTTAAGATACAAGCTCAACTAAGTTTATAAGGAAACTGCTATTCAAAATTAAGACAACATCAAAAATATTGAACAAAAAAGGCTAAACATTTGAACCATAATCAATTTCATTTCATTCATTTCAAATCAATAACATTCCATTACACCTTCTTCCAATAATCAAAACCCATGTCAATTACTTTCATTCCATTACAACAATTACAACTAAGAACCAAAACACATGTCAATTTACTTCAAATAAAAACCATTCCACATTGATGTGCTTTTGCACATTAACACTGTCCCTAATATCAGCAACATCCCAAAGCACATCAAACCAAAAATCATAGACATTCTCAGCAATTTTCTTGTATTTTCAAGCTCGATCTTCAACTTTTTAATCTTCTTCTGCTTCTCAATCTTTACATCCCTTTCAGCAATAACATCCTCATCCAATAGCTTAAAGAATCTACACCCTTTGTCAAATGAATTTTTGTAGTTCTTACAACCCCGAAATTTTTTCCACAGTTGGGGTTACTCATATCAGCCACTGTTTGAATCACAACTTGTTCTCCACACCAACATTCCATGTTCCATCTCCTTCTCAGACTAGATCCAACTGAACCAATTGAATGGTCCTGTACCCATAGTCGTGTTTGGTTTTTTGAAGAAGAAGAAAAAGAAATACGATTTTGGTTGTGAAGAAGAGGAGAGGGTAGGCCGGCCGATTTTGGAGAAGAAGAGGGGAGAAAATGTCACATGAACCCTAATTTCAATCTCTGCACTCCAATATATAGTGGTGAGTCATCTTTGCCACATACCCAATTAAATTGCCACGTCAAACGCCACATATGCATGAGTTAACATTTTTTGATACAAACTAACAGAAAGGACCTAAACTATTAACGGAGCAAAACTTTGAGGATCAATTTGGTACAAATTATATCTACGAGACCAATTTCGTACAAACAATTAAGTTAAGGGACTGAGGAATCAATTAAGCCTATAAATTTTCCTTTAGAAAGCTTATCTTAACCTTTAAGATAATATATTCTCGCGGGTCTTAATCAAGTTATATATTAAATAATGAGATGAAAAGATCGTAGTCTCTTTCTTCTATGACAAGACAAAGAAGCCAATACTTTTTATTCATAAGAAATTTCGAGGAAAGCAAACCATAACCCACTTCTCACAGACTAATTTGAAAGGTGGACCTAACTAATTAATCGAGTTAGTGAGATGGATAGCAATTATAATAAGTTTGAATACTCAACACAAACATAGTAAATAGTAATACTAAGAAATAGTACAACTCAACAAATAGAAAAAATAAATTGAATATGATTAGATGAGAAAATTTTATTACAAAGAGAGTAATGTAAGCCTTATATAATAGGATTATGCCCATTTAGTATCTATAAGTTTTGAATATGATTACATCTAGAGTAGAGAACTTGTAAAAAAATTTAAAAAATAAAAATAAAGTTATTATTATTCAATGGTCGTTGATCTAAGTCAACTTTGGATCACTAACATTAACCATTTAAAAAAATATACTTAAACTAATAGATAAACTCAAACAACCACATGATAAGTAAATCCAACCAATCATATGTTCAGTTGACTAAATAAAAATTAGGAACACTTCATTTGAAATATACAAGCAGAAACCTGGAAGCATACATGAGTAACTGTGAAGTGATTTTGATAAGCTTGTGGTACCATTCTTCGAAACTTCTTCTAAATAAGCTTGTGGTACCATTCTTCGAAACTTCTTCTAAATAAGCTTGTGGTACCATTCTTCGAAACTTCTTCTAAATAAGCTTGTGGTACCATTCTTCGAAACTTCTTCTAAATAAGTTTGTGGTACCATTCTTCGAAACTTCTTCTAAATAAGCTTGTGGTACCATTCTTCGAAACTTCTTCTAAATAAGTTTGTGGTACCATTCTTCGAAACTTCTTCTAAAATAATTAATTTAAGGGGATAACTTAATCACCATTCAATGCCTTGTATGGTTGATCTAAATGCATGTATTTGAAATAAATTTTAGCCCATTATAGAGAGAGAAAATGATGCCCTTGATAGTCCAAATTCGGAGTTGGCTGATCCAGACAAAAGTGTGGAGATTTGTGGGCTTTGCTTCAGCTGCTGTTGGATTGGTTTGTTATGCTCTTAGCTCTTCCTTCAACCATCTATTTGGAAATTGGAATTTGTTGAAGGTAATCCTTTACACTCTTTTCAGTTTCATAATCTGCCTCATGATTTTGTATGCAAATATAAGGCGAAACTCTAGAAGTCTTCGGTTCAAAGCTCATACAGCTTTTCTGGTATTAACAATCACGTCTGTCTATTCATTTTTCTTCGATAAAGTGGTGAATGGAAAACCAGATGCATATAGCTTGATTTCATGCGCCGCCTTTGCTATCATGTCAATGAGCTTGTCGAGGCAAACTCAGTGTGGATTCGAAGTGGATCTTCTTTACTTTTTTCTTGGATGTCTAATTGTGCAACTCATGAAGATTAAATTGCAATTAGTCATTATTGGAGCAGGTTTCAGCTATTCACTTATTATTATTCGTTCTTCTTTTTCTTCTATAAATACCGTAGAGGAAAATGAGTATTTCGGACTCCAAGGTGAAAATTCGGTAGTCATTGAAATGGATTCACTACTAAGGCCAAGTAGTTATCTTTCAATGATGATGCAACAGCTTATAATCTGTAAGAATGCACTTCAACAGGAAAGTTTGAATCTCATTGACAGGCTTATGGAGGAATACAATCAAGATAACAGTGAATTACATTTACTTGGTAATTGTGATTTTGTAATGGATACTCTGGCTTCAGAAAAGATATATAATCTTTACGAAATTGTGAATTTGATGGTAGCCGCTGGTTATGAGAAAGAGTGCTCTGAAGTGTATAGCAGTTGGCGAAGGGTATTCTTGCGGGAGTGTCTGATAAATAAAATATTTGGATTGCCAAAGGCAAAGATCGACATTAAGAATGGGCGCGAGATGGAGCTATATTTAGATACAATGCTTGAAAGATGGATGACTGCTTCAGATGTAGCTTTGACAATCTTATTTCCCATAGAAAGACAACTATGTGATCGTGTCTTTTTGGGGTTCTCCTCTGCTGCATCCCATTGTTTCATTGAGGTTTGCCAAGAAGCAACGTTTCAGCTGCTGAGTTTTGCAGATGCGATTGCTTCTGGGGGCCCTTCAATGTGGCGTTTGTTCAAAATGCTCGACATATTGAAGCAGTTGCATAATCTGATTCCGAAATTCCAATCATTGTTTTCCGATTCATTTGTGAATGAAGCAATTGCAGTTCAGAACAGATTAGGAGAAGCAAGCCGGGACCTTTTCATGGAAATGCATAATTTTATTTTCAGAGTCCGAACACCAAAGCGTGATTCTACGTATTATGGCCATCGTCATCCAATGACTATCAAGGTCATGAGATACGTGTCTTCTGCTTGCATATCACGGAGGAAGCTGGAACAAATTTTACAAGAATACCCCATGGTTGATAATGATGTGGAAGCATCTTCTTTCTTCTTGAAACAGATGGAAAAGATAATGGAGATGTTACATAGAAAATTGATTGCCAAGTCTAAATGCTACAAGGACCCTGTTTTGTGCCATATTTTCATGCTAAATAATAGGTGGCACATAGAATCTATAAATAAATTCTCGGAATTGGAAGCCATTTTCAGCAAAGATTGGTTCCAAAATAACAAAGAAAAAATCCATCTAAACATCGAGCTTTATAAAATAAGATCATGGAATAAGGTGCTGGATTTTCTGAAGCTGGATAACAATGACAACATTACAGAAGAGGTATTGAAAGAGAAGATTCATTTGTTCAACAGTCACTTTGAAGAGATATGCAGAGTTCAGTCCAAATGGCCTGTACATGACAATAAGCTAAGGGAAGAAATAATATCATCTGTGGGAAGCACCTTGCTGCCGGTTTATGGAATCTTTATTGGGAGGCTCCAAGATATTCTTGGTAACCAAGCCTATAATTACATTAAATATGGAATGTTTGGGATTCAAGATCAACTCAATCAGTTGTTTATGAGATTCAAAAATATATGAATTAGAATATAGATAAACCATTTGCAGTGTGTAATTTTGATATTGTTTTTATAATTTTATATTGACTTGTTTCAATTCTTTGGGAATAATATATCATATTTATTTTATGCATAAAATGTCGGCAACCACTGAGATTTTACAACATATTCTTTATTTAATAGCATGTGATATACTTTTAGCAAGTGAACTAAAAAAGAATCAGTGTAATAACATATAAATTCATCTCTCTGCAAGGATTGCGTTAATTTCTAAGAGTCAATATTTATATCATTTTGGATGGGATGTATTATAGGGGGATTGCACGGGGCATAAAGTTTGGTTTCACAATCATAAACTAAATTGTAAAATGTGAATAACTAGAAAAGATTTCCAAGTAAAATTATCAAGTCCGTTGAATCCTTTATATCTATCTAATTGGTGAAATGCACCTATTTTCTACATCTATTTTCTATGTTTCACGATAAATTAATAAAATAATTCTAATCAATGTTTTGACTAAAACCCTCTTCTCATATTACAACCCTCTAATCTTTTAAGCGAGTTCGTATTCTTTAAATGTTTTATAGAACGTTAATGATAATTTCTTTCCGCAAACTATTTGACGAAAAAAAAAACTTTTATTATTTTTATGTTTTTCAGTGCTAGGTTTATGATTCCATGCGTTATCACAGCTACTGGTTAATGTGGTCGTTGAGGCACAATGATGTACTCTCGCAAGATCAAAATTACTAATAGAAGCTTTTGAAAATTGTTCCGTCTGAGGTAAAAAAAAAGTCCGCAACTTTATGAATTAGTTTTCCTCTCATATTTTCTTTTTGTGATTAGTAATGACCAAACCTTTTACCATATTGTACTTATGGCAGAGAAACCATTCAAATTGCTACGACATGCCAGCACTCCATCTGATAGAGTCAACTCAGACTCCCTTTGGGAAATTGAGAAATGTTGAGTTTATGTAAAAGATAAAATCATGAACGGGATGCATAGATGATGTAGTTAACCTTGATTTATTTTTATATTTTGAACAACCAATATTTTTGCAAAGAAACTATTAACCTGTAATTTCGACAGACTCATTTAATATGGTCAACATTTGTTTGACTTTTAACTTTGCAGAAATCGAAGGTTTTCTGATTTCAATTTGAGGATTTCGACAAAATGGCAAGCCTAGCGCGCATAATTAGAAGTTCGACAGAGTAAGGCTGAGAGTGCAATCGCGTCGAACTCAAGCATTTAAGGCGGGAAAACACGATTTAAAGCTCAAGAGCGGTTCCCTTAGTGGAAGCGCGAGGGCAAGAGGTTGTCCAAGATGGAGAAAGTGCTGATCATGTCATTAGTGTTTTTCCAGTTGGTTTCTTTTAGTATAAATAAAAGTTTCCAAATCGTAAAATGGGTCGCAAATCATCTTTATATCTAATCCTTGCTAACAATGCAACCCTAATTGCAACCCTAAACCTAAACAAAATGGCGCCCTACCATTCAAAATTCGAATTTGAAAATCTCTTTCCCATAAGTCTACATATTCCAGCCACATTAAATGCCCTTTCCCATTATTTTTCCTTCTTTCGAACATTGAAATCTGATGAACACCTGTTGGGCGCAAAGCTCAATGCATGCATGTGTTGTTGGAATTGTAGATCGTTTTCAAAATATTCATTCTCACTTCCCCATTAATTTTCCTTCTTTCCAACATTGAACTCCTCCATTATTCTTCTCCCTCTTCTTTTCTGCTTTCTGCATAGAGCCAAAGTATTAGAATCAAATGATGACAACCCTTTTTTGTCATTCTTTTCTGTGATCTTTTTCAAGTTTATGGAAGTAGCATCAAAGAGAAAGAGAAGGCAAGAGTGAACATTTCCTTTCTCAAACTCTCCAAAAAATCTCACCGATGGGATGTCACCGAAGCCATCTGCCGGAGTTCACGTCCCTCTCTTGACCGGATCAAATCCGGTGGCGGTTCCTGGTTCAATCCCCGGCACCGTATTCAATGTCACCACCACCATAATCGGCTCCGGAATCATGTCAGTTCCGGCGGTTCTCAAAGTTCTCAGCGTGCTTCCTTCTTTCGCCTTGAGTCCTTGACTCTTATGGTCGTTGTGCTCGCTGAAGTTTCTGTTTATTTTCTCATGCGTTTTACACATGCCGGTGTATCCACGACGTACTCTGAAGAAAGAATGACAAAAAAGGGTTGTCATCATATTGACCATTGGGAGCCCAAAAGTTTTAGTCGGGTGGTACTTACCCACGCCACACCCAGAATGACGAAGGTAACTACAAGATTAATGGTAACAATTCCGATTTTCATTCAAAAATTTCATATTGGGTTTCACCAATTTTATTTTTGTAGTTTTCTGCATAGAGGTTGAATCTATCATTTCATATTAGGTTTCATTAATTTTGTTTGATTACAGAAGCCGTTTTTTCCTTAGATAGCTTCTTATTTTTCTTCTCTCTTTAATTTTGATTTTGGTTAGTTTGCTAGATATATATTGTTTCATATGTTGCTGCTAAAATGATTCCTGGAACTTTAAAAACAATATTTGCTCAATTTGATGGACATATCATATATTATGAAAATTTGATTGAAATTCTAATTGTTGTGTTGTTTCATTGTTCTTGAGAATGTAATTTTCCCATTTCACATTGGTTGTTGATTTGCAGGTTTGATTGGAATCCATCTACACTATACGATACAACAAAGTTTTCATTGTGACTTCAACTTTCATATTGCTGTTCTAAAATATACAATAATGAATAGGTTTGTGGTTACATCTCTATCGTTCTATTTTGAATTCCCATTTTAAAAATTTCCTTTGCTTTACGCTATTCTATTCATCTTTCATATGTAAGCCTCTTGGTGGTTAGTAGAGGAATATTGTCTTACATGAGAGTCACTTCACTTTAGATATACAGTTAATTAAGAGCTTATATGTGACTTATTTCTATTTCAGAAAAGAAAATATGGTCAAATTCTTCTAATTTTAAATTTAAATTTAAGTTATAGACTTTTTTTATAAGCTATCACAAAGAGTTAATCGAAATTAGCTAAAATAGTTTCTAGATGTGTCATAAAGTGTTTTTAAAAACTCTTAAAAATCATGTAGTGATTACATGGCATAGTTATTCATGAGTCAATCTAAATGCAGGCAACCAAAGTTAGAGTGTGAGAGGTATAGGTAAGAAAGAAATATAAAAGGAAAGAGCAACTATAGATTTGGTGAGTGATTGATAGAAAAAGAATAAATGGATCAGAATTGTTCAGATATTTACACAAATATAAACAAACCCCTCATGAAATGATTTCAGCTAATCATTATGACTGTTCACGTTCTGGTACTTTTTCCTTTGGATTCCATCTCTCTTTAATATTAATTTCATGTGGTCCAATTTTGTTTCTGGTTTCATTGCTACGTCCTGCACTTGGAAATGATTGTAACTATCTGGAATAGTGTAGATAGAGATTGAATATGGTTTTGGGCTGCCAGTGGAGTTGCTGTCATGACAGATAGCAGCTGTTAACTGCTGTTATTTCTGTTCAGCTGCTGTTTCGGCACTGTATAGCTGCTGTTTTCTTTTTCTTTCTGTTTTGCCTTGCCTGCTGTTAGGTGTACTTAGCGATTTCTTATAAACTAACTCCTAAAGTTTCTATCCACGGTTAAAAGTTATCGAATAATTACCGGTTCAAAACTAATTACCACTACCGAATAGTAACTTAGTAAAACTAATGGTTCTCACTTGAAACACTAAAAATAACCCTCATCATGAAATTACTAATTTACCCTTGCTCACAAAATGACCAAAATAACCCTGAGTTCAAAATGACTAAAATACCCTTCTAACACCGAATTCTAATAATCCCAACCAAAATACACACAGAGGCAATTAATCACATATAAGCACATATCAACACGTATTAAACAATTAAAAATAAATCTAACGAAAATCGAGCTGTTACAGCTTCCGCACCTACCATGTTTCCACTAACTTCGACCGTCCTTCCTATCGATAAAATATCCGCACTCTCCTGTTTTCCTTTCTTTGAAATATTAATAGTCTTACCTTCTGCAAGCCCTCCCTTTCCTCTTTTGCCACTATGCGCCAGATTCAAAAAATTTGACCAAAGGGACAACAACCATTGCCTTATACCTTTAGGTGAGAGTTTATATGCAAGGTATACCAAGTGTGATTACTTTTACATTGTATGATGGATCGCACTTGAATAAAAAAAAGTGTAACAAGTCGTATAATGCATGATATTATAAATGAATGCATATTTCAACCTAGTTGAGTTTGGAAGTTAATTAATGGAGTTTAAAAAACTTATTCATTGTTAAAAACTAAATTTACAATGAACTTTTGTAAAAACAAATATACAAATTTGCCTCTAGAAAACTTATCTTCACCTTTAAGATAATATGACCATTTCATTCATTTTAAGATTAATGGTTAAATTATTGTCGCGTCTCAATCTAGTTAAATATTAAATAATAAGATGAAAAGAACGTAGACTCTTGCTTCTATGACAAGAGGAAGCCAAGACTTTTTTTTATTCATAGGAAATTTGGAGGAAAGCAACCGATTAAACTTCTGATTTATCTCAACTAATTCCTTTTTACAATCGTAAAGCTTTTTGTATTAACCATCAGTACTATTGCCTCTTAATCTTGTTATCTACTAATCAGTATTGCCTTGTTCTGATGGAAAATTGACTTGAGTGACTGTTGCAAGATTCCGGACATTAAAATTCATATATAGTTGCATCATTTTCAACACTTTTTTTTAACGGCAAAATATTTTTCATAAGAAAAAATGGATACAAGTACAAAAAATACTAAACACACAAGATGGGCATTAGAACAAATGGAACTATACACAATACTCTGTTTAAATGGAACTTTACTTGTTTGAATTTATCTTTCGTAAGAATCAATAATACATGTATGCTATATAATATGCCGTGTGACCAATCTCTTATATGATGACTTTGATTTGATTTTATTGTTTAATGATTATGTATTGGCTATGGTTAACGGTTGGCAATCTTTGAATTTATTGAATTTGTTTTGCTCTTATAGTTATATTTATCTTTGAATTTATTGATTATCTGTCATGAATTTAAGTATGAATATATTTTTGCAAAATTAATATATGTTGGAAGATTCTTGTTCTAGTTGTGTTTACCTCCATGTTACGTGTGGTGCAGGCTTCTATTCATGGCAAGCTCACGACCAAACATCTCTAAATAGATTATGAACATTTTTTTCTCTTTCTTGCATTTTGTATTATTCATGCCTAGATAGTTATTTGGTTTCAACTCAGATTTCTTGAAATGGTTTTTCATTTATCTTGGATTCATGCTAATATATTTGAAGAAAATACAACTCAAATAAAGCCCTAATGCACATTGCACATCAGTGTATAAAATTTTGACTACATATGATTAGTTTGTTGCCAAGTCAAGCAAAAGCTATGCTTCCATTTGATTTGGTGCAAAAACAAACACTGGTGCAATGCTGGTGTGGAAATTGTTTTCCAATATGATTAGTTTGTGGTACTGTCTGTACTGTCTACTAGAAACAATATTTGATGGATGCAAGAACTAAACTATAATGATGACATTGTTGTTATTCTCAAAAGAGGATCCCTTACTCTTTACATTTCTCAATTTGTCATATATATAAAGGATGATTGCCATATCAAACGAATGCAATAATTCTCAAAAGATGCATGACAATCAATCATCAAAAACGCTAAACTATCAAGAAACCATCAATATATTATCCGATAACACATCATATTATTTGGTACCAAGTCTCTGTAATAGGTACTCTCTTCTTTGACTCCACAATAAAAGTAGTTATCAGGTACCAAGTCTTACAGAGCAAAAATCCTCTTATTGTGGATAGTCTAAGTACACTTTTTAGTGTAAAAAACGCTACTCAACTACTTACGAATTGAACCATAGATCTCTTTCTTAAACTATTTAACGTCTCAACCTTTTAAACATTGGAATACATCTTATGTGATAGAAATTTTATTTAATATATGTTGATTTATAAATAATAATTTACTCAAATGTTAAATAGCACATCGGACCCGTGCGGTGCACGGGTCAAAAGTCTAGTTGTGACATAATTTTAAGCATGAGTGATATGACCATTTCTTCCTAACTTTTTCAAGTTAGTCAATAGCATTAATAATTTTTTATATTTAAATAGGCTTCTGGTTGCATTCCAAGAAACTTCATTTGGAATAATTAAGGGGATAACTTAATTACCATCCAATGTCATATATGGTTTTATCTAAGTGCATCTATCTTTGAAAGCAATTTTAATTAACTCATTCAAAATAGAAAATGATACCGGTGATTATCCAAGTTCAGATGAGGTTGTTGCAGACAAAGGTGTGGAGATTTGTGGCCTTTGTTTCAGCTGTTGTTGGATTGCTTTGTTATGCTCTCAGTTCTTTCTTCATCCATCTATTTGGAAATTGGATTTGGTTGAAGATTTTCCTTTACGGTGTTTTCTGTTTCATCACTTGCTTTTTGATTTTACGAGCAATGGTATGGAACCACTCGAGAAGTTTCAGGTTCCAAGTTCAATTCGCATTTTTGGTTTTAACCTCCACCTCCGTGTATTCCTTTTTCTCCGATAAAATGATGAATGGGAAACCAGATGCATATAGCCTCATTTCAAGTACTTCCTTTGCTATCATGTCACTGAGTTTGTCGCGGCAAACTCAGTGCGGATTTGAGGTGGGTCTTCTTTACTTTTTTCTCAGATGTTTAATTGTACAACTGATTAAGATTAAATTGCAGTTATTCATTGTTGGAGCTGGTTTCAGTTATTCCCTTATTATTATTCGTTCTTACATTCCTTCAAACTCGATGGAGAAAAAGAGTGCCCCGAAACCAAGATGGAAATTCAGTAGTTCTTCAGGTCATTTCATTAGACTTGGCTAGTAATGACATTGCTAGTGCCATGATGGAACAACTCAGGACTTGTATGAATGCTCTTCAGCAGGAAAGTTTGCATGTCATTGACATGCATTTGGAGCAGGAAAAGGAATATTTTGACAAAGCATCATTTATGTCGTCTGAACGTGGCTTGGAAGGATTGCACATGTTGGAAGCGTTGTCGCCGGAAACGGTCAACAACCTTCAGGTAACTATAAAATTGATGGTAAACTCTGGTTTCGATAAGGAGTGCTTGATTGTGTACAGCAGTTGCCGGAGGGAATTCTTAGAGGAGGGCCTAGTAAAACAATTATTTAGTTCGGATAATCTTACTATCGAGGATGTTAACATGAAAGATCTCAAACTATGCACTGAAAGATGGATTAAGGCTTTCAAGGTTGCACTCAAGAAAATGTTTCCCACCGAGCGGCAACTCTACAATATTGTTTTCTTCGAGTTCTCTGACATTTCCGATCTCTCTTTTATGGATGTTTGTAGGGAATTCACCATTCGTTTGCTGAATTTTCCCAATGTCGTAGCGAATGATCAAAGCCATCCGAAACTGTTGTTTAAAATGCTCAACATGTATGAAACATTGCACGACCTAATTCCGAATTTTCAGTCTCTGTTTTGTGATCAATACAGTGTGTCACTAAGGAATGAATTAAACACAGTTTTAATGAAATTGGGAGAAACAATAGTGGGCACTTTCATGAAGTTGGAAAATGTAATTCGCTGCCAAGCTTTGGGGAACGAGCCAGTTTTGGGTGGCCGGCTTCAACCCCTTGTTCCTTCCATCATGAATTACCTAAGTTTCATCATGAATTACCTATCCCGCATATGTGACTATCGTGAGACATTAGAGCAGGTGTTTGAAGATCATGCACATATGTTGCTGGAATACACCAAGTATGATGATATTATGCCCTCTTCTTCCTCTCTTTCACTGCAGATGGAACTGATTGTGGAGGTGTTGGAGAGTATTTTTGAAGCTATGTCAATTATTAGAGACATGATTGAATCAAAAGAGATCGTGGTGGAAAAGGTGGCATCGGAAGAGAATCCGGCGGATGTGTTTACCAAGTCATTGCCTAGATCAAGGTTCAAGCATTGCTTGGACTTGATCAAATTTGTTGAAGAGTAATTCCCTTTTGGAGAGAGCAGCATGGTGGTTGATGGTTAAAGTGGCATCATCACCAATTAGAAGTCAAGGTGGAGAATGTTGTATATTGGCTTCAAATTGGATTTGCAGAAAAACCTAAAATCGTGTCACGATTTCTAGCACCGTGACACGATTGGATAGGCAGTGAGCAAGGTAGTTTTGAGACGGAAAATCGTGCCACGATTTGGGAAATCGTGACACGATTCAACTACTTCCTCACCAAGTTTCCCTTGAAAGGGACTATTCACAACGGTTACCTAGAGAAAATCGCGGCACGGTTGGTCAAAATCGTGACGCGATTTTGGGCTGCTGTGACTAGTATTTAAGTGGTTCTGCAGCATTTTTTTTGAAGTAGAGCTGAAGCTAGAGGCCTAGGGTTCACAAAGGGGGGAACTTGAGAGTTGAGTACCTTTGTAGGGAGGGTCTCTAGGGTTGGGATAAACATTGTAAACACCTTGGGTAGTGAGATTGAATCATTGG
>Ga0228711_1004042_pt1 | contig 22723 bp, 13 predicted proteins | sample MedpolnodulmetaG_2_FD_177996 | JGI IMG/M metagenome (GOLD analysis project Ga0228711, IMG submission 177996) | Root nodule microbial communities from Medicago polymorpha collected in Santa Monica, California, United States - brown nodules | ecosystem: Host-associated > Plants > Roots > Nodule...
TCATAATAAATCATATAATAAAATATAGCACACCAAAAATCAACACCAATCAACATGATTCATATTAAAATCATATAAAAGACTCTAAAATAAATCAAAATAAATAATAACAACTAGGGCGTTACACCTTTCACCAGGCCGGACCCGCTCGAATGTATTGGTAAGATAGTTGTTGCTCTGCTGTAAATGTGATGAATGATTCTTAAGCACAACTCCCGATAAGGTATGTTTTCCCTGAAAAAAAATGCAAAGAATAAATTATGTTTTTCTTTCGTTACTTGAGGACAAGCAACAATCTAAGTTTGGGGTTGTGATGACAGGTCATCTTATGTTATTCTTAGCATGTTTTTCAATTATTTTCAGTAGGATTTAGCAGCAAAAAGGAGGGGTATTACAACGATTGCCTATGATTTCGAGACTTTTGTAATGGTTTCTGTATTTGAGTCTTAAGTCTAAAGTTGTGACTAACTCTGAATCTAAGACTCTAAAGATTCAGATTTTGAAGAGACCAGAACCTAAATACTCCCTGTCGGAACGATATCTTTTATTACTACATCAGTAAACCGTGCACTTGCGGATTTACCCCATCATTAGTCCACGTTAGGTGAACCACTAAATTTTTTTGTATGTTCTTCTTATCTTCCTTATACTTTTACTTACAGTAAACACAACACACACAAACACATTTACTTATTTAAACTGTTTATGCACTAACACTTCAGAACATTCTGATGTTAGTTTTTAATTTAATAATTCCAGGTTTCAACTTGAGAATCACTTTTAAGTTACAGGTTTAATTTGTAGATAGTTCAAACTCCTTTTTCTTGTGACTATTATATCAACTTCAATTGGCATCAGAGCCCGGTTCTAAGGGTTCGAACACTTAAACAAGTGTTAGAGAAAAGATTCAGGAAGTATGTCTAAAGTCAAATGTAACAACCCATTTTAGCTAGAATTATTTTAATTATTTATAATATGTATTTATGTGTTTTTATGTGCTTAATTGTCATTGTGTGTATTTAATTTGGGATTAGTCGTTTTGAGGTTAAGGGTAATTCAGTCATTTATTAAGCAAGGATATTTTACGTTTTTAGCTAGAATTATTTTAATTATTTATAATATGTATTAATATGTGTTTTTATGTGCATAATTGTCTTTGTGTGTATTTAATTTGAGATTAGTGAATTTTTTTGCCTAGAATGGTATTTTAGTCATTTTGAGGTTAAGGGTAATTCAGTCATTTATTATGTAAGGATATTTTAATAACCTTAGAATTGAGATTATTTAAGTAATTAGAGGTGAATAGTTATTTTTACTAAGTTAGAGGTAACTAGCGGAGTAGCGGTAATTATTTAAGATGGTAATAATTAGACGTTTTCCCAAGTTAAGTGAGTAGAAACATTTTTTAAATTAGATGGTGAGTGTGTTAGGTCCAATATGACGGGATTTAACCTAACCCAATTAAGAGGTGACTATATAAGCTAAACATGAATAGAAACTAGGTTAAACCATTCACTATTTTCATTTCACAAACTTAGAGAGGTAGAGTGAGAAAGAAGAAAATAATAGAGAAAGAAGAGGAAAGAGCTTGGAGAAGGAGAGAAGCTTGATCTAGATGGGGAGATTGAAGCCTAAGATAGAAGGAATTGAAGTTAGAGGTAAGGGGATAGATCATTTCCATCGAATAAGGTAGAATTCTCAATTTTCACTTTTAGACCATAAACACTTTTGTGTGAATTTGATTTTTATGATTTTGAATGATGATTTTTGTGCTCATGATTATGTGATAAGTTTGAATATGTGAAAATTGTTAGAATCATGTTTTGGGTGCTGAAATTTCATGGTTTAATCATATGGAAATGTTAACTTTGAAGTTTTGGTTTAAAATGATGAAAAATGATGTTGTTGTTATTGATTATTGATGAATTCATGAATTTATGCTTGGAATGTTGTTGGGTTATGTTGTTGATGCTAATTCATGCTTTGGGTATCAATATATGTGTTGTTGTGATTAAGTTGTTGTTTGATATGTTTTTGTGAAAAAGGGTCACAAATGGAAAAGTTTGATTTTGGTGAATTAGAGTGAAATGGTAATGTTGTTCTGATGAATTAACATGAATGGATTTTCTGTTTTGAATCATAATTTTTGGGTGTGGGGTTGTTTGCGAGAAAATTGAGGTTTGATTGAAAAAGTCGATTTAAGCGTGTTTGGAAAATAAGTGATTTTGAGAGAAATTGGGGTAAGTTGTTTTGGGATAGAAAAACATGATTTTTCTGTAGAATGCGATAGGTTTAAGTGATTGGAACGTGTAGGAGAAAACATAATCGAAATCGGATCAATGATTGGAATGTTACGCGCAAAATGGCGAAAATGCAAAAATCGGAAAATCTGTGATGTCAGACGAGCACGACCGTGCATGTGAGGCACACAAACTGTGCGAACTATTCACACTTGGTTAGCACGACCGTGCGTGATGGCCGCACGACTGTGCGCAGTTGTCAGGCGTTCGAAAACCATATTTTTTCGTGTTTTTGAGATCTTTTAAGTATCCTTATGAGTTCCAAACACTTAACCCGATTGTTGTTGTGGCAGCAGTTGCGGAGCCGGCGAGATGTGTGTGGATCGATGAGAGAAATAGATTTTTCAGCGGCGACAATCTGTGTTCATAATGGTGAGAAAGATCATATGAGTATTTAGGGTTGTGAGAATGACTTAAATGAAGTCGCATTTGTGTTAGATAAATATAAATGAAAGCAATCGTAAATCACAAAAATCCTCAGTGATGTAGTGGTAACAGTTGTGAGCTGTCAGTATTTGGTACTCGGTTCAATCCAACCCTTGATCACCAATCCTGAATGACAAGTGGACGTGAGTTAACATATTTTTTTAAAAAGTTATCAGAATAGACTAACTTGACTCACAAAATAGATATAAAGGATCAAAATAAGAGAATTAGTAGGTATGATACTAAAATGAAACACATAAATTAATTAAAAGATAAAATGTTCAATTTAGCAAAAAAAAAAAAGAGATTTGTATACTAAAATTATTATTTAAGTATGAGTGATATTTTTTTTATGGGAAATGTTAACCTGTGTCTTTAAGACACAAATTTAAAAGTTAAATGTAGAAATAATGTATTGGAATGCGTACATTAAATTTAATTTTAAATGTTTTAATGAATTCAATGCACAAAGTTTAAAGGAATATTTTTTTCTTTGGATTTCTTACGTGTGCCCTAAGGGTAAGGACACAAGTTAACACTACTATTTTTTTGTAAATAGATAAAATAACAAATAACCATTAAACTTTGACATTTTCTAATTTATTGTTCGAATCCCAATCACAATTTCTAATTTATTCATTTATGAAACATATATAATTAAAAAAATAATTTCTTTATAATTAAGACGAAAGCTAATAACAACTTTGACATTTTTACAGTGAAGAAAAATCCCCTCCATTAAAAGAAAAGAAAAAAATACGGGATCTGTCTAGAATCTTGGGTAGAGTTGTCAACACACGGCGAAGTGGGATAGTATCCGTTGATTATACATCGCACGGCTGAGAGTGATGCAAATTGCAGATGAAAGTCGGCGTCATCATAATCTTCTTCTTACAAGATCAACTTGGTTGTAAGAGTCCAACTTTCTTCTTCTTCGTTGCAGAGATCGGAAAACGCGCTTAAGCTGCTTTTGTCGTTTGCTGAGCTAGGGTTCGATTTGTAGTACTCAATTTGAACTAGCTGCAGTACAGGGTAATTAATTTACACTATTATTATTATTATTAAATTTATGTTTTCAGTTCCATTAATTTTTAGCAGTTTTAATTTAATTTAATGAGCAGGGAGGGATGGAAAACAATAGGGTTGGTGGAGGTTATTTCGGTAATCCAGTTGGTGAATCTGAGGGGTCATCGGGACAAATAGACACTGAAATTACTGTTTCCGAAGACTCCACTGGCCCTTCAAAAAAGTCTATCAGTTTGAATTCAATTCGCCACCACCACCGCCACCGCCGCGGTGCGTTTGGTGCTCCTATACAACTTCTTCCATTGTCAAAATTATCACCTATCGAAAGACGAGGTCTGAAGCAACGGTTGAGATCCGAGATTGATCAGGTTCGTCAACTTCAGAAGAGAATTGAACTGCAGAGATCCAATGGTGTTACATTGTCATCCTCTAGTGATATTCTAAGTTGTAGCGGTGGAGGAGGAGGAGGAGGAGGAGGAAATAATGGAAATCCAGTGGGAGACTCTAGGAAAAAATCCGTGTCTAGTTCTTTACCTGGTAGTAAATCCAAACTTTCTGGGAAGATTAATAAGGCTCGCGGATGGAATCGGGGCACTTCTGGTAAGTTTGAGGCTCCGGTACAGATGCGTTCGCCTACCATGGCAAATTCTTTGTTGATGAAAGATTGTGAGTCACTTTTGACACGGTTGATGACTCACCAGTATGGTTGGGTTTTCAACACCCCTGTGGATGTAGTCAAGTTGAACCTTCCTGATTATTTCACTATCATTAAGGAACCTATGGATTTGGGAACAATAAAAAGCAAGATTGATACCGGAGCATACTCTGACCCATTGGAATTTGCTGGTGACGTGAGGCTTACGTTTTCGAATGCAATGACCTATAATCCACCGGGGAATGATGTATATATCATGGCCGATACCCTCCGTAAATTTTTTGAAGTGAGATGGAAAACAATAGAGAAGAAACTGCCCAGAAGTGATGCTTTGCCGTTACCTACAAAGCCAAACCCTCGTCAAGATGTGAAAACTACTAGACCAAAGCCTCCTTCCAAAAAGAGGAAAATTGTCTCACTTCCCCCTCAACCTCAAGTTATCACACCTGCTATGCCGGGTATGTCGGATCAAGATAAGCATAATCTAGGTCGACAATTGGAATCTTTGCTCGGGGAAATACCTGTTCATATTATTGATTTCTTGAAAGAGCATAGTTCAAATGGAAGAGAATGTGGAGAGGACGAGATTGAGATTGATATTGATGTTCTCAATGATGATACATTGTTCACATTACGAAAGCTTTTGGATGACTTTTTGCAAGAGAAGCAAAAGAACCAAGAAAATGTTGAAGAGTGTGAAATAGAGGTGCCTCCCTGCTACCTTTATGTTTCATAAGTTATTATCATATTTGATCTTGTTGCACTGATCCACCCTGCCGTACTGAATTTTTTTTCTTAAAATACTTTTCTTTTTACTTCTCATATTCTATATTTTCGGTTGCAGGTGTTGAATGATTCTGGACCTAGCAATTCCTCATTGCAACCATTTAAAGGTATTCTTGCGAATTTGTGTTTCTGTGCATGTGTGGAAGCACTTTCAATTGTTTTACTTTTCGAAAACCGTTCTACTTATAGGTAATGATCTGGCTGATGAAGAGGTGGACATAGGTGGGAATGAGCCCCCTGTTTCAAGCTATCCTCATGGGAAGGCTGAAAAGGACATTGTTGGAAATGAACCCCCTGTTTCAAGCGATCCTAATGTGAAGGTCGAAAACGACATTTGTGTAAATGATCCTCCTGTTTCAAGCGATCCTTATGTGAAGGTCGAAAACGACATTTGTGTAAATGATCCTCCTGTTTCAAGCGATCCGGATGTGAAGGTTGAAATAGACGCTGGTGGAAGTGTGCCCCCTGTTTTAAACATTCTTGATGTCAAGGTTGAAAAGGATGCAACTTGCAGAATGAACAATTGTCCGATACCAGACCACTCCAAAGGTACTTCTTGTATTCTATAACTGAGGTCCGTGGTTATCCATGTCTGAAGATTTCATCATAGGACATATTTTGGTTATGATTTAGGAAATTATCTTATTTTTTAACTCAATTTCCCCCGTAATAGTGTTCTAGAAACTCAGCAAAGTAGAGGGAAACTTCAATTAGAAAAATACTTTTGCATTAACATTTTGAGTGAATACACAATGTTACAAGAATTTATAGAACCATAAAAGCTGATAGCGGTTATGAAAGCTGTAACTGCACTAAGCTAAACTAGCGAGCATCAACAATGGTAGTAAAACTAAATACTCCTTAAATGGGTCTCACGTGTACATAACACTTATTTACTACTTTTTAATGAAAGTACTGTTACGGACCCCATGACTCCAATGTTAGTAAACTAAAAAGAGTCCTTAAGTAGGTCTCATTAACATGTACTTTAATGTGTGAATTTAGAAAATAAATGAAGAGTAGTTGAAGAGAGCATAATCACATGAATTTAAGATGGTGGAACCAACATTTATCTATTTTCTTTCCTATTTTAATCATGAGGTCTGTTAGTTGCTGAAGAGAGAGAGTCCTTATATAGGTGATGGTAACTAATAGGTACCCATTTTTTTCTTCCTCCAATGGGGGTCCTTAATAGGATGGAGTCCCTGTAAGGTAAAGGACTCCCCATTGGAGATGCTCTAACAAACTGTGCCAGCTGAGCACAGCTTATTATAGATGAGTTCTGCGAGACATGCAGAGGGAAGAGTATTACATTTTCCTATCACCCATAGATCTGGCTTTAAATTTATCGTGCTGGTTTTATATCCTTTTATTTTTTCCACTCTTTTCTTTAACATTTTTTAAGATGGGTGTTTTAGAGAAAGAAAAGTATTTGAATCATGCGTAAAATTATTATTATTTTCATTTTCATGCTAACCCAGAATCACTTGATCAACAATCTGTTTATATCTTTAATATACAAAGTTTATTAAATTTGGCTTGCACGATCAATACGACAGATACATTATTGGACAACCAATGTAGATTTATTTATTCGCGAATGTAGCACTGTATCAGTTAATTAAATTAATGCTTCCTTGGTTTAGGATTAGAGTTGGGTAGTAAAGTGGGCTTCTGTTCTTATAGGGGAGGATTACAATGAGTACTACCATTAAATGCATTATTTTAAGACATGTTGATTTCAGTGATGTTTCTTTATTTGCTAGTGTAGTGTGACATGAATATGCATAATTTCTGTTTAGTTCGAAAGAGATGCAAATCCTACTAAGACATTAATAAATAGGAAACTAGCTAGTAAGTAGAAACCGAGCCCCTAAACAAAATTATTACTCCCATTAATCACACAAGTAATTGATTTACTCAATAACTAAGTGCTGCTCATTAACCACTCTCCATTAATCATTTCCGTGGCTATTGAGCATAAATTGGAACTACTTTACTAACAGAGTTGAAATTCAACATAAATCAAAAGAAAATGTTTCTAATCACTAAAAACAGACACATTTTAATCTAGTTAAAATAGCCATCCAACAATTTCTTTTCACCCTTAAACACCACTCAACTAGATAAAGCCTTAGAAGTGTTTGGGCGGTGAGGAACAAACACGAGAATAAAATAAGCGCAGCGGAGATTAGGATGTTGCGTTGGATGTGTGGTAAGACTAGATGGTATAGTGTTAAAAATGACAATGTTAGAGAGTTGGGGTAGCACCTATAGTAGAAAAGATGGTGGAAAATAGGCTTAGGTGGTTTGGGCATGTAGAGAGAAGACCTTCAGATTCTCTAGTAAGGAGAGTAGACTAGATGGAGGATAGTCAGATCACTAGAGGTAGAGGAGGTCCTACCAAAACTATAAGGGAAAGTGGAAACTATTAGGAAAGATTTAGAAATTAATGTTGGTTGGTTGCCAAATGATGGAAGTGTTTTATTTACTTACAACCAACTCTTCCTTGCAGTTTGTATACCATTTTTTCCCCTTTTAGATTTATGTTGCCGCATTACACTTATTGTATCAGTAGTTTCTTTTGGGTAGCAAGCATATGCTGTTACATTGTTGTTTGAGGTCCAAAGTATCTCCTGGGAGTTAATTGCTTTTATTTTCACTTTTGATGTTTAACATGATAGGTTTTCATGATAATGTTAATTAGTGACTATCCAATCTGTGCATTGCAGATCCGGACTGTAGTAGTTCTTCTGATAGTGAAACTGATGATGTTAAAGCAAGTCCAGTAAATGGAGCAAAGGCACGGTTTTATTTATTCACTGAACATTGCTATTTTCTTATATCATGATTTTATATTATAAGAATATGATTCTTTAATTGCTGGTGCTGTTATGGTTCGTGCTATACAAAACTTTGCCACATTATATAATTGTTCATTTGGGTTATTATTCAGGTACCAGAAATTATGGGCTCCGAAGCTCAGTTAGATGAGAAGATCAGGGCTGCTGATACTCTTGAAAGAAATCGTGAGTAAAGGATCTTTGTTTGTCATTTTTAGCTACATAAAGGTTTTCCTGTATGATCTTCAGTTTGACAAATGTTGGAACCTAACACGAGTCCCACATCGGAATGCATGAGGGAAAGAAAAGTGTATATGCCTAAGGCTGTTGGTATGTTGTCCAAATGTCATGACATTTTGAATTAACACACTTACAGTTGAACTAAATAATAAGTTGGCTTTGACTGTTGCAAAAACTGGACTTGCTCACTAAATATCAAATGGTATCAGAGCTAGGTCCGTTTGTTCAAATAAATAACTAAAACTTGCACTGGGTTTTGAGACTCAACAGCAAAAAAGGAACAGAGGGTACGGTTAGTCACACGACCGAAGCCCGTTGAGGACAAGCCCAGAAGAAAAAGAGAGAGAGACTACTATGCAAGTCACAAACGGGTCAAAAGAAGGAGACCCGTTTGGACTTGAAGGAGGGTGTTGTAAACTACGCAAGAGTCCCACATCAAAAAGCATAGGGGAAAGAAAACTATATATATATATATATATATATAAATAAGGGTGCAGGTATGTTGTCGAAGTGTCATGAAAGTTTGGATCAGCCCACTCATTGTTGAAATTAACAATAAACGGGTTTTGACTTTTACACAAAATGGACTTCTAAATCTCAACCAAGATAATTCAACTAAAACTCGAGTCTTCTTTCCCATTGTTTGTTCATGTTTGTGTGGTAACTTCTATGGTTTGTGCTATTTTTTTATATCATATGAGTGCTTGTATTGCATTTGTTGAACTGACGATTTTGAAGATCCATTTTGACTCATTAAGACAGCAAAAATGTAGAAATTTGTTGCTGTAATTCGCATTGATATTATAGAAGTTTATTTGAAATATTTTAGTTTATCTTTAGGCTAATGTTAGCTTTTTTTGTTATTAAATTTAAGCCTGCATGACATGAATTAGCATATGGTAAGCATTTATGAAAAAAGAGGTTAGTTAAGCTGTCTACTAAACATCATTTAGTGTGAATAAATGCTTGGGTGTTACTGCTATACTGTTCATATAATTTGTGGGAAATAATGCTGAATTTTTGGATGTTAAACCTAATGGTATTTGTTTGCAATGGGCCTGAGATTTTCGTTGAATAAGAATATTTTCTCTCGTGTTCGTTTATTTTCTCTTTTCGATGAATCACTGGTAGGATTTATGTGGATTCAATGGTGTGAGTAGCTGTAAAATTGCCATGACCTTACTCTCTCAAAGTTTAAGGTGTTCCACGAGTTCTTTTCCATTTGCATTGTCAAACTTCAATGTAGCTAAACAGTATTTCTAGGAAGTATTTTCTAGGAAGGATTTATGTGGAAAGAAAATGTTTTAGTTTTTTAATCTTCTGATATAGTAATAGTATCTATGAGCTTTACTTTCATATATAAATGATTTAATGTGGAACCATCTATGATTCCATTTTCAAAATTTGGATTATGGACACGTTACTGATATTATTAATCTTGCAAAAAACTAGCATATCTATGCTTATTGCTTGTTAGCCTTGGATTCGTGTAGCTGTGCCTTTATCATCATGATTAAATTTCTGGCTGTTGCTATACTTCCATAGGTTCTTACCCTTTTCTTTATTTCTTACAGAATCTGTCAGTGGCTTAGACCGGGTTGAAGATAATTCTCAGGATAAACGAAATTCTTTTGACTCTGATTGCCAGCAAGACGGTATGTGTGTGTCCACCGTTTAAAGTTTTATTGGTATGTTAGATGGCTACAAACAGATTGTCTCATAAATGTTATAGGGGACAGTGGTCCAAGTGAGAGGCAGGTCTCCCCTGATAAACGTTATCGAGTCGCTATATTGAAGAATCGATTTGTTGATACTATCCTGAAAGCTCGAGAAAAGACACTCGCACAAGTAAGTCACATCTCATATTTGAGATATGTGGAACTTACTCTGCTTGTATTATCCTTCTGATCGTTTTTGAATTTGAATATGATTTGCTTCAATATAATTTGGCTGAGGACAGGGAGAAAATGGAGATCCTGAGAAATTGCGCTTGGAAAGGGAGAAACTGGAGATGGAGCAAAGGAAAGGTGAGTCAGCTCTCATACTTGTGTGCTATTATGGAGAATGACAAGTCCATGCCAACTGTTCAACTTAAGTGCCAACTAATCTATATTGTTGCTCCAACACTTTTTCAACAGAAAAGGCAAGGCTACAAGCAGAAGCAAAGGCTGCTGAAGATGCTCGAAAGCAGGCAGACGCAGAAGCTGCTGCAGAAGCCGCTGCAGAAGCCAGACGAAAGAGAGAGCTAGAGAGAGAAGCTGCACGACAAGCATTGACACAGGTAAATGAGTTAGTGTCGATCTTCCTGAAATACGTGTGTTTGCTTGTTTGTTCTGGATTTTATTGGAGCATATACTGGAATCTGTGCAGATGGAAAAGACTGTTGAAATGAATGAGAATTCCCGTTTTCTGGAAGATTTGGAAAGGCTTAGAGCTGTACCTGCCGAGCAATTACCAATTTCTGTAGATGAGACAAGTCCTGATCACTCTGAGGATGGCTTGGGTAGTTTCAAGTTTGGTAATAGTAATCCCTTGGAACAATTAGGGTTATATATGAAAGTTGACGATGAAGATGAGGAGGGAGAGCCACATTCAGTTCCAAATCCTGTAAATGATGTAGAAGAGGGAGAGATTGATTAAGTTATGCACATTTTGGATCATGAAAAGGAGCAAAGTATAGTTATCTCCACGCTGCGAAAATATCCCAGTCTATTACTTCCTGTGATCCATTAATCCATTGTAAATGGGACAAAGGGTGGCGTTCAGTTTTCGGCTGTCTTGTAATTTGGGGAACAGTTCTTGGCCGTTTTCAATTTGTAGTGGTATGATTTTCACGTCCCTTCATAGTTAAGTTGTACAAAAGATAGGTGGTGTTGTCACTAAAGATGTATCTTTGTGATTACCAAGTGTTGTATTTGTGTTATTATCAGGACACTGGACATTGTAGTGTATATTATACTTCAAAACAGTTAATAAGTAATCTTCATTTGCTATTTAGTTTCATTTTCATCTTGAGTCGCTCTAAAACTATTCTAATTTTTAGTTCAACTGGAACACAAATGCATAAACGAGTTAACATGGGAAATAAAACCAATCTGCAAAGTGTTATTTCATGTGAAGCACGCAACCCAAAACACACAATATCAATTGTGTAGGGTCGTTATTAGCAACATTTCATATGAAAATAATTGCTCTTTAAGTACATTTAAATGCTCACAAGCACCTTGAAAATAAAAAATATGGCTATTACTTTTCTTATCCTATGACATTCTCTCACGCTCTATTTTTTCCTAAAATGTCCCTCGGATTTTAGAATCCAAAAATCAGTTCGGAATATAAAATCCGAAACATTTTGATATATAAAAGCAAGACTAGTGACTTCCTCCATTTTACAGTTTTACTTTTACAGTTTCACTTTCTCTGATTCCCTTATCCCAAAATCCAAAACTCGCAAATTGGTCAAATCATGAAGTTTTTTTTGCTCAAAACTGTAAAATACTTTCATGTCTTTGGCAGTAAATGCTACATCTTGGCAGATTGTGAACAAAGAAGAAAGATGGATCCAAAAAGTGATGAAGAAATATTTCTTGGTTACTCCACTAACATTGTTGTTAATGATTCTTTAGTTGAAAATGATGCGGATGTCGAAGACGATGTTGGAACATCCTCTCAGCAATCTGATGCTCCAGAAGATGTCCCAGACATTGAGTCCAATATTGAGTCAGATTCTAGTGAGGTGCAAATCAATAAAGGTACATCTATTAGAATTCAAAAGGATCCTCCTAAGGACCTTATCCTACGGAATCTGAATGAAGGGATTACCACCAGATCCAAAGATGTAATTTCCAACTCTTGTTTTATTTCTAAGTTTTAATCTAAGAATGTGAAAGAGGCCTTAACTGATAAGTTCTGGATAAATGTTATGCAAGAGGAACTTGGTCAATACAAGAGAAATGTAGTTTGGAAATTGGTTCCTATACCGGAACGGTTGAATGTCATTGATGCTAATTGGATCTATAAGAACAAGTCTAATGAAAGTTGCATTGTAACTATGGACAAGGTTCGCTTGGTGGCTCAAGGATCCAACGAAGGTGGAATTGACAAGACCTTGCATGTGAATAATGTTGATGGAGGAAAGATCATGGTAACTCTAATTTCTGTTGATGACGATGTTTATGGAGGAATGTCAAACTCGATGTTGGAACATTTTGTCCGACAAGTGCAGTCTGAATTTGAAATGAATCTTGTTGGTGAATTGACATATTTTCCTGGTCTGCAAGTAGAGCAAATGGAAGATACAATCCTTATCTCTGAAAGCAAGTATCATGTGAACATTATGTAGAAGGTGTATCTTGAAAATGCAAGTCATAAAAGAACTCCATTGCAACACATGTTGAGGTAACTAAAGATAATAATGGTGTTTATGTTGATCAAGGTTTATCCAGGAGCATGATTGGTAGTTTACTATATCTTATAATAAGCAAACCTGATGTTACATTTGTTGTAGGAGCTTGTGCTAGATATCAAGCTAAACCCAAAGGTAGTCATCTCACTCAAGTGAAGAGAATTATGAACAAGAAGCAAAATTATGTGTCTTTGTCTACTGCAGAAGATGAGTACATGGTTGCAGGCAGTAGTTACATTCAGTTGCTATGCATGAAACAAGTGTTGAAGGAGTACAATGTCGAGCAAGATGTCATGATTTGATTCAAATTTAATCCTATAATAATTTCATTCAGTAAGTTAAGTTTTAATTTTAATTTTTTTAAAATATGATTTTATTCATTCGAAATACATTCTTGATTAATATTACAACTTATACAATTACATAAGTAGGGTTTATTTATTTTATATTTTAGATAGATGTTAATAGTTCATTTAATAAATCATGGGTTATAATATGAATAATTTTTTTTATTATTTCTGAAATATGAATCTTTAATGAATATTATACCTTTTTTTTTAAACTCGATATTGGTTTAAAGATCGACTAATTCGAGATGTTCAATTCTAATGATTATTGTACATGCTAGCTGAAAAACGGGCACTCACATGTCCGTCCTTCTGCTCTTTTTATTGCGCTAACGCATGTAGATTATCAACAATATTTTATAGAAATTTTTCATGTAAGTTATAAACGATATTTTATATAATTTTTTTTATATAAATTAAAATTATAAATATAAATATTTGTGACATTTAAATGTAACAAACTCAACAAACTCGATTTATCTTTTTCAATTTCATTGACAACAATAATACAACAAATATAATAAAAATTATTATCTTTTTTTAATAACACCAACAATATATTATTAGATGATAATTTGTTTAAGAGTATAATTGGAAAAACAAAAAAAACCAGCCCAAAATCTCATATTCTCTTTATATATAGTACAAAAGTATAGATATAACTGCATATAACTTAAACAATAATAGTGTCCCCGCGAGCTTAACTCACTTGGTAAGGGATAATGCATATATATGTAGGGGCCGGAGTTCGAACCCTCAGACACCCCACTTATTCACCTTTAAGGTGAATTTCTCTAGCCGCTAGGCTACTTGACAAAAAAAAAAAACTTGAACAATAATAGTACATATGTAAACCGTCCAAATAGTACAACAAATTTATGCTATATACAAAGAAAATAATAATAGGACATATGTAAACCGCCCAAATAGTACAATAAATCTATGTTATATATAAAGAAAATACAAGGTTTTAGGATGATTTTTTTAGCTTCTAATTATACCCTTAAACAAATTTGACTATAAGAATGAAGAATACTGTTTAGTTGGTGTCATTAAAAATAAGAAATAATATATTTTTTATATCGTTGGTATAAATGAAAAAATAAGTATATTTTGCTACCATAAAAAATGCGAAATAAAAAGAACAAGCAGACGAGTACTACTAATTTTGATTGGGCCGGATGAGTAATATTTTAGTGAAAGGGAGTTGCATTGTGAGAACTACTCTTTATCCAAACGTTTTTCTCATTCCCAAATGAAATGTCCATATTGCCCCTGTGTGAGTTAACCCACGCTGCGTGAGTTAACTCACGCTAAGTACTATTTTCGATCAAAACCCAGCAGGCAACCACACAGCTCCATTTTTTCTTTCCCTCCACCTCCAAAAACCCAAAAAGTGCGAATTTTTGGGTCAAAATCTTCGTTCCAAATCATTGCAAATCGTTAGGAAGCAAGTTTCTACGTTCATCAAGCATCAAAGAACATGTAATGTACCGTCAAAACTCATCCTTTTTTCCTGGTTTTTCTGCAACTTACGTCATTTTTTTTCCAATAGGTGATAGGGCTGAGCGTGAGTTAACTCACGCTAGTTGTAAGTGTTGCGTGAGTTAACTTATGCAGGAAGATAACACTAGTGTGAGTTAACTCACGCTACTTTGTTGCCCAGATTTTGAATTTTTGCGCCACTTTTTTCACATGCTTTGCTTGCGGCACAAGTTATTTATTTATTTTTTCGTTGTTATTTTTTTATTGAGTAGACATTGAGTGACATGGTTGAAAGTGTGGCGGAGGATGTCGTTGAACCGAAATCGGGAAAAAACAAAGCTTCCGGCGTAGCATCCGAGAAAAGTGGCCACCAAGGGAGCACCTAAAAGGGTGAAGTCTACACCGAAAACGAGGTCCATGGGTCGAATCCCCTCTAGGTGGGAGACTATTGATTCTCAAAATCTCGATAGTCAATGCTCACATGGCAAGAGTAATGTTCCAAAGAGTAAAGGTTCACGTATTGGCACTTGCTCCCGCTCACAAGCTTCGACTCCTACTTCAAAACCAAAACCTTATTTGCAAATACCATACATTTCACAAATTCCAAATCTCTTAGACCTTACATTGAAGACATTGTGAATGTTAGAGGGGATGGTAATTGTGCTTTCCGGGTCATAGCTAGGCACATGGGATTGAATGGGAAGACCATGTTTTGGTTCGTCATGCACTTATTAATGAGTTGAAAAATCACAAGAGACTTGCCGACATATGCTACCGAGAGGCGTTATAAACTTATCTTGGATGGTTTACACCCTCCACCAAGTAAAAGTGGTATTGCGCCGGTAGAGAAGTGGTTGACCACTTCGGATATGGGTCACATTATTGCTACTTGCTACAATAGAGCAGTTGTTCTATTGACTTTGCCCGAAATGGTTGGTTCATGTGAGACATATTTTCCAATTCGGAGTGCTCCACCACTTAAGCCACATTCCAACATAATGTGCCTTTGCTTAATTCCGGACCACATTCTTCATGTGAAGTTGAAAGAAGATTGTTCGCTACCAACTCCTTGTAAGGAGTGGATGACTCACAAGATTGGTGAGGCGGAGAAATGACATTTTGAGTTTATGGATAGACAAGCCGCCTTCGATGATCTCATGTCTAAGGAGCCGAAGCCGCCAAAGAAACCAACAAATGAGCACAATCCTATTACTTGTGACACTCTAACTCCGGAAAAACCAAAACAAGATTTCAAAGTCATGGATGAAGACGAAGATTATGCACTATCACTAGTCTAGTTAGATAAGTTATGACACTTTTGGGTCAGTCTGTATTCGTCCTATTTTTTGGTGGTATTACACCCCAACATATTTTTTGGTGGTCGATTGTGTAATTTGAATATTTATGGCCAATATGTAACTAATATTATACATTATATAAATATATGAAATGAATTATTTTTTTGGTGGCCGGTTATGTCACACCAATTATTGCTCGCATTACTTTGTCACTAATTATTCAACCATTTATTTTATCTCATGTTGGAACAAAATACGTTTTACAAACATTACCCTTAGAGTGAGGGAGATTGTTGAAACAAATAATGTTTAACAATAAGTTACCCTTAGAGTTTTGATGATAACAAGGTATTAAAAATTGTCAATTGGATATGCTAATATTTGTTCAAGTGTACAGGACCATAGACAATATTTGATATATTTATAAGGTTCTGGAAGAACAAAAGAGAGCAAAAGAATCAACAAAAAGGAAGCTTGAAGCTCCTGAAGAAAAGTGCTCCTGAAGTACAAAACGCTCCCGAAGTGATGACGTCATCAGAAGCACCTCATCAGAAGCAAGATCGCCAGAAGCTGAAGTTCATCAGGAGCTGAAGAACTTAAAGCGTCAAAAGCTGGAATTTGATTTAATCATGCCTAAGAGTTGCAAAAGACGGAAAGAGTGTAACAACGGCCCTTGAGATGAAATTTGAAAGCATTGGATGCTTATTCTATCAAGAGCGTTGACAAAGGACAATTGTACGAACTGTACAACCACCTTCTCCACTACTCTGGTCGTGCTCTGCAACAAGACAAGGATAACAGCTCTGCCTACAAAAATGTTCCTTCATACAAGGAATTGATTTGAAATTGATCCTTCATAGGACAATAACCATATCAGGCAAAAGATCATTGGTGATTATCAACAAGCTTCAAACGACTCTTTTTGTGTGCTTTCAAGTTTCCAACGTATCTTTTCACACCTCTATATAAAGGAGTGAAGACCTACCAGTTGGATAACAATACAAGAATACACAACGAATACAGACGCACAAAGTTAGACTCTCAACAATTCAAAGTTCATACTCTGTTATCGTTCTGCATTTATAGTTACTTAGAATTTCTTAGCAAAGCTCATATTTTGGAAATTCTATAGTATTAAAAGTCTTAAGAGTCTGTTTTTGATTTGTATTGTGAACACCACTGATTGCATATCAAGTGTTCAAACTCAAACAAATTTCTTTGTAATTTTGTTTGATTGTAAGTCTCTTGCTTGTGTGCTTGAGCATTAGAAGTCTCTTGTAGTTGTACTTGAACATAGAAAGTCTCTTGCTTGTGTGCTTGAGCATATGAAATCTCTTGCTTGTGTGCTTGAGTATTTGTAATTTGAGATTACATTTTAGTGAGCTCTCCTTGAAAGTGCAAGGGGGACATGACTACTTCCGGTTTGTGGAAGGAACCTGTATAATTGCTCCGTGTCTTTCTTCTCTCTCTTACTCTATTTTTATCTGCTGCATTTAGTTTCTGATCACCACTTCAGAAGCTGGACTTTATCTGCTTCTGAACTGTGACGTCAGTAGGAGAAAACGAGAAAAAGCTAACACAATTCAACCCCTCCTTCTTGTGTTTTTCTCACCTTCATCTCATACTACCTCCGTCCCTAATTTTAGGACTCTTTTAGATAAATAACGGAAATTAAGAAAATTAAAAGTGGTAATAAATTTGTTTGTAATTACTATTGTTTTTACAAATTTGTCCTTTAAAAGAGAGAGTTAGTGTATCTTTTCAATGTAGTATTTAATACTGATTGAAGAAAAAGATATAAAATAAATAGGGGTATGTTGGTAAAGAATTAATTAATGTACTTGGAAATAGTAAAGAGGTCTTATAAAAAGAGACAAATTTTTTCTCAAAAGGGTCTTATAATTAGGGACGGAGGTAGTATTTGTTTTTCATTATATTTTTGTGAAGTGAAACATGTTTGAAGATGCACAAGATCCAGTTAAACTTGAAGTTCGTTATGTAGATGTGGAAAAGAGGGTTTGGTTCACTGTAAACCCCACCGACAAGTTGGACGAGTTGAAGGCAAAACACGACGACTTCTTTATCCATATTGGTTCAAATCATAGAACACGTGATGTGATAGTAAATGTGCCAGACCTGGAGTTGGGGGAGGATAAGGAAGAGGACTTCTGGAAGACCATGTATTATCCACAACTTCTCAAAGATGATAGTGACGTTGATTTCATGTTTAGGGTAATGGTTGAGAATAACACTTTGTATCTTTTTGTCCGATTCGTTGAAGTGTAATCATTATTTAAGTGTAATAGTGTAACGTTTTCCGAATTTGTATCCGTATTGTTGATTTTTAATGAATTTATGTTTGTGTAATTTAACGATGAATTTGGGTCATTTTGACCCTTTATGTGAGATTATGTAATTTTAGAAATTTATGGACAAATTGGTGTAATTTGGATCGTTTACGTGTCATTAAGTGTGTTTAAGTGGTTACAGGTCATTTCCAGTGAATTTGGGTAATTTGGACCGTTTGGATCGTTTATTGGTGATTACGTGATTGTGAGAAAAACAATGATTTTGTGTAATCTGATAATGTCGTTAAAATGACGTAATTCGGTTAAGTTATGACCGTGGCGTGATTACGAGTCATTTTTTACTTTCGAAATAGCTGTTCAGTACTGCATTAAATGCAATTTCTGCTTTCTGCTATGAACGTGAGTTAACTCACGCAACGTGTGTTAACTTACGTTCACATTTGCACTAGCAAACATGCGTAGGGGTGTATTAGTCTTTTTACTTGGGAATGAGCAAAACCGTTTGGATAAAGAGCAGAATTCTTGCATTGTATATCCTAGGGCTAATAGTCTGAAGTGAATGTTGACCGTCAGATGTATCCAGTAAAACCCAAACCCGATAGTGAAATACATAAGAGTACATGAGAGTGTGAGAGAGCGCGATTGAATTTGTTGTTAAGGGAAGGGAGGCGAGAAAATAAGAAAGCTCTCGCTCTCCCCAAACCCGCATCGCCGTCTCGTCTTCCTCACTTGTTTGCTTCAACAACCAAAACGCTCTCTGCTAGGGTTTTACTCTTCATTCATTCGACGGAAAAATTTCCAAGTAAGCCCTTTGTTTTTCACTTCATTATCACCACTACTACTAGAACTAGTGTTATTGTTAATTTAGGTTTAAGGGAATATGTTAATTCAATTTATTTTTTCATTCCGTCTCTCTAGGACATCTAATTTGCGGGGCTGTTTGAATTTAGTGATTGGTTGATTGTTGATTGTGGTCGTCGTAATAAATAATGGCCAAGAGTAGGCATTCTGGAGGCTATTGTGAAACAGTCGTTGTATCCGATGGCTCGGCTACTCAACTTACTGTTTCCGAGGAGGAGGAGGAGGATACTCGGAAATGTGTTACTTTGATCAATTCAGGTCGACGAGGGGCGTATGGTGTTCCAATGCAACTTGTTCCTTTGTCAAAATTGTCAGCTTTTCAAAGAAAACAACTTGCCAATAGGTTTAAGTCTGAGCTTGAACGGGTTCGACTTTTTCAAAAGAAATTTCAAATGCAAAAGAGAAATGGTGTTACTTTGCCGTCTTCTAGTGATATTAATATCAACCGTGGTCAAATAGACAACTTGAGAAAACCTTCAATATCTGCTTCCGTTCAAGGGAATCAAGTGAAACCATTCATAGAGACCTCGAGAAAACCATCAATATCTTCTTCAGTACAAGGAAACGCATTGAAAACATCCATAGAAACCTCGAGGAAATCAGTACCAGGGAATAAATTGAAACCATTAGGTCAGACTCAGAAGCCTCGTGGATGGAATAGAGGCAATTGTGGAAAGTTTGAGACCCAGGCACGGACTTGTTTGCCTGGAACTGCAAATTCACTGTTGATGAAAGATTGTGAGTCACTATTGAAACTGTTGATGAAGCACAAATTTAGTTGGGTTTTTAATGCCCCTGTGGATGTGGTTAAGTTGAATCTTCCTGACTATTTCAGTGTCATAACGCATCCTATGGATTTGGGAACAGTACAAAACAAGATTGCTAAAGGATCATACACAGGCCCATTGGAATTTGCTGCTGATGTGAGGCTTACATTTTCAAATGCGTTGACATATAATCCACCTAAGACTGATGTCCATATCATGGCTGATACCCTTAGTAAATATTTCGAATCGAGATGGAAAACATTACAGAAGAAAATTCCTAGAAATGATTCTCTACTGTTGCCCACGAAGACAAACACCAGTGAAGATGTACAAACCACCAGACCAATGCCTCCTTCTAAAAAGAGGAAAATTGCCTCACTGCCTCCTCAACCCAAAATTATCCCTCCTCCTCAACCTCAAGTCATCCCACCTGCTAAACTGGTTATGTCAAATCAAGAGAGGCAAAATATTGGTAGAGAATTGGAGTCTTTTGAAGGAGTAATACCTGGCTACATCATTGATTTCTTGAAAGAACATAGTTCAAATGGTAAAGAAGATGAAGAAGATGAGATTGAGATTGATATTGATGAATTTAGTGATGATGCAATGTTCAAATTACGAAAGCTTTTGGATTACTCTTTACTGGAGAAGAAAAAAATCGAAGTAAAAGTTGAAGCATGTGAAATAGAGGTGCCTCTCTGCAACCCAACACTTCCATGAAATATGCTAGTATCGTATTTTGTCTGAAATGTACTCACCCTCTTCATAATGAGATGTCAGTCTCACAACATGTATGACGTGACTTCTGGTTTTTTATGTTTGCTGTTGCAGCTTTTGAATGACTCTGGACCAAGCAATTCATCGTTGCAAGCATTTAAAGGTTATATTCGTGTTTTTTTATGTCTATGTGTGAACGTGTATGTTTTGTTTTTGTTTAAATTTGTTTTGCTTGTAGGTAATGATCCGGCTGATGAAGAGGTCAACATTATTGGAAATGAGGCTGATGAAGAGGTGGACATTTGTGGAATTGAGTCCCCTGTCACGAGCCATCCTCCTGTAGTGATTGAAAAGGATACAACCTACCAAACGAGTAAATGTTCAAGTCCAGGGAGCAGTGGTAAGTGTGGTTTGAACTTTGAATTTCTTTTTGATGCTTTTGAAATTTGAATACTACTACTAAGTAATTAATTTTGTGATAAGTATTATAGGATGTGGAAATCTGATCATATGATGATACATTTAGTACATGATTTGTAAAAAATATCTTATTGAAAGTTTATATTATATGTCCATACTTATATTTTACATTTTTTTATTACTCTCCTCTTAAATCATACTTTAGCAGTTGGTTTTCACCTCTTTTCCAAAAAACTCAAGGAAAACTAAGAAACCAATGGGCAGTTGCTTCTGAATAAGTGCTACATACCAAACACATATTAGTGACATCTTAAGAATATAGAATCATGTATGGCAAAAATATAACTAAAAAATGTTCCAGGTTTTTAGTTCACACTTGAGGTTTTCCAATAAATCAAGGAAAACTAGGAAAGCAATGGACAGTTGCTTCTGAATAAGGATCACATACCACACACATATTAGGGACGTCTTAAGAATATGGTCAATTATCTGCATAAGCTTGCCCCATTTAAACATAAAACTGGGAGCAGAGCATCTTCTTAACTTGCCAGTACTTTGGTATTGCCTTTTTTTTCTTTAACAAGGAGCTACTAAAACCTTGATCAATGATCAGCATATGCAAAGCAATTGATGGTTTCACTAGCATGACTGGAATAGGCTTCCTAATTTGTGAGAACATGTGAACTTGTCTTGTAATGTGTCGATACACCGACACTTTTGGTTTGATAAATGAGACTATGAAGCAGATTTGTTATTCTATATTTTTGAAGTTTTGAAATTTATATTTAAAACTGAATTTCTTTGTTAAAGGGCATGGATCACGTGAGGGTGGTTCTGTAAGTCTCATCATAATTCACACACACACACACACACACAGATATATATATATATATATATATATATATATATATATATATATACGTATATACACTATCCAATGGAAGGATATAACGAATGGAGGAGACAGGGTAATGAGGGTTTAACTGTAATTATTGCTTTGCAAAGGGCCATTGGTTCTTCGACATGGTTGAAAACTGGTGATTTTATTTTACTTGTTTTAAGGAGTGGCTGTTGTGCTAAACCTTATTTTGTAGGATCAATATTGATACAAGTACTTATTAATTTGTTAGTACTTAGTAATGGAGGTGCATGCTTGACCAAACTAGACTTGTTTCTTGACCTTTGATACTTGTTATGATTTAATTAAATGTCCAAATTGTATGTTAATTATTGCTTATATCTAATGTGTACATTGCAGATTCGGACTCTAGTGGTTCTTCTGATAGTGAATCTGATGATGAAGCAATACCACAGGATTTATCAAAGGTCTGGTTTAATTATTTAGTGAAGAATTTATTTATTGTTTGATATTTTTGAATGTCCAGAGCTAGAATTAAAAATATCAGAAAAATATCTTACCATATCACTATTCTATCATAGATAAAAGGATTTTATTGTAGAATTGGTTTCATATTGTTGAAGTTGTGGGATTTTAGATAAAAGGAGGAGAGAAAATAATATGAACTTTGAATATCATTGATAATTGATAAATTTGATAATGACTTGATAGTAGGTTGATACAAAAAACTGAATACTAATCACTATTTATAGGGATACATAGACTCAATCATGAACCAAGAACAAATCATAGTGATAATAATAATAAGTAATATAAAAGGTAATTCTAAGAGATACTCTAAAATAATATAAAAGATATTATAATATTTTATATTATTCTAACACTCCCCCTCAGGCTAAAGCTTACTAAGCTTTAAGCTTGTTACAAATAAACCATTATTAGGCCAGTGCTCACTCCGGCAGCTGAAGGCTTAATTGAA
>Ga0228711_1004043_pt1 | contig 22723 bp, 10 predicted proteins | sample MedpolnodulmetaG_2_FD_177996 | JGI IMG/M metagenome (GOLD analysis project Ga0228711, IMG submission 177996) | Root nodule microbial communities from Medicago polymorpha collected in Santa Monica, California, United States - brown nodules | ecosystem: Host-associated > Plants > Roots > Nodule...
AAAAAAAAATCTGGTAACCAAAAACAATATTATGTTTTTTTGCTCCCAAAAATATAAGATATAGAAAATTACAATCTTGGCTTCTATTTAAAACTATTTTTAAATAGTAATATGTGGTCTTTTGGTCCAAATCAAAAGATGTGTATTTGTTAATTTAACCATCATGTTTTTAGGCGGCTCTAAATTAACAACCTTCCTGTGTGGGTGTATCTATAGGGTTAATGTAGAATCTCGATATATGACCAGAGAAAAAAACACATTTAAAATAGAGAAAGAAAACGAGGAGCGGTTGGAAAAGTATTACGTACCTTAACTAGTCTTTGCATCCATCCAATGGTTAAATCGAAGAAAACTGATTTGACATAAAAGGACAACATGGGCTCCATGCAATTGGTAGAGTCAAAAATATATAATCCTGATCTATGATTATGGGATTCGGATGTTGTTTCAAAATATCTTCCTAGTAAATCGGATAGACCGTTTACTTCTGGGAGTTCAGGCAAACTCTGAAGCATATGGCAATGAGACAAGTTTAAATATGATAGATTGTGAAGCCGACTTAATGAAGAAGGAAGTGAATCGAAGTTATTTCCCTGTAGATTTAGTCTTTCTAAATAAATTAATTCTCCAATCGCATTTGGTACATCCCAAATATTGCAAAAGCTCAAGTCCAAATAAATCAAAGATTTGAGAGGTAGATTAGCAACATTGAGTACGAACCGATTTAGCATTTTTGTATTTTTCAAAGATTTCTTCATTTTTTTTTTTGAGGGAAAAGATGCCTTCTTATTAAAAGCTGTGTCAGGTATTCCAATAAGATTTGTGCAGTCTCTCAAACTTAAGAAGCTCAGATTTCCAAGAGTCCCAACAGATTCATGAATCATGGATAAACTTGCACATCGATCCATATCAAGATACTGGAGCATTACTAGTCCACTGAAATGAGGAGTGTTTTCAAGTTTTGTACAATCCGAGAGACACAAAACTTTTAGTGACTTTAATAATGGTGTACTCCCAAAATCAAGGCTCACTAAACTAGCACACCTCTGAAAACTCAAGAATACAAGCTCCGTAAGAAGTCCAATTGATGGATCCACATGTGATAAGTTTATGCATCCTCTAAAATCTAGCCGCTCAAGGTTTTGGATTCCCTCAAAACATGGAGTCATCTTCAGATTTTTTGAGTTGCTAAAATCCATCCTTCTCAAATTGGGGAGATACTGTGGAGGGAGACAAATATGTTAGTATTGTTGTATTAAAACTTAAATTTCATTAATTCACTCTAGTGTGATTTCAAAGTTGCAAGGTAAGGCCACACTGGGTGAATCAACACATTGAACTAAGAACAACTATATAAGCGAGGTCGACACCACATCTTCACTCAAAATCTTAAGATATTGGTCAGCATCAATTCTTTTATATGACTTTAACTCTCACTTGATACATCATAACAATTTTTATTTTTGGTGATATAATTTAACATCCAACTAAGACATCGTATTTGTTTCTATTTTTAATCATTATATTCTCTCACCTCATCAAATGAAAAACATAGATTAGAAGCGTATTTTGTTCAATGGTATCCAAATCTATCTGTACAAATAACACACATCTACTTTTTTATATCTTGATACATATGTAGCTCAATCCCTAACCATTAGCTCAATGCTACCGACTTAACTTACATGCATTATAACAACAATAGTAAAAGATTTTATTAACCAATGGAGTTTGCGATGCCATAAAGTAATTAAGCTTACTTGCATACATGAAGAAAAAAAGGTTTTAAGTCTAATTTTGATTCATTATGTAAAATGTTTGAAATAAAATCATAATCATGTACGAATAATAGATTGATGACATTTGGTTTTATGAGATTCCTATAGTGGATTATTGATAGGGGAATTAAATAAGGGTATTTCAATCTACAAATTATCTTATGATAATATGCTATTTCGTTTAACTTTTCAACTATTTATTTGAAATGGTAAAATATGAAAATTGAAATAATGGAAATACCTGGGTGCCTATCCATAACTGTTCAATGCTGCTATCAGGCATATTCAATTCTACAAGCCGATGTGGTTGAAAATTTGATGGCAAAGACGTGAAAGGGTAACCATTCCACAAAAGATAGCAGAGGGAATTAGAAAGAGATGTGGGTATTCCTGAAAATTTTGTATGATAAAATATGAGCACTTCCAACTTTTCCATTTTTGATAAATCTTCAGCTCTTAACTTGTTGAATTTGCTCACATCCTCCTTTTGATTTTGAATTATGGCCTTAGCTTTTATTGCTTCCTGAAAATTTAAGAATAACGATATTATGAAATGAAATAACAAAATCAACGAATTCTTACTCTCTCTTCTTATTTCTCTTTCTATTATCTTTGTGCAATAAAAAGAGGGGGAAAAAAAACGTTGTCACCAAATGTTGTCTAAGATGGTCGTACAAATATCATTCCTCTTAAAATTTCTGTGGAAAAAAGGAAAAATATGGAATTTGATTAGATGGATATGTTACCGAATTTGTAATCATGGTATGATGGAAATCACGGTAAAGCCACATTCTACTCCATAATTTTGGCTCATTGGGATGTTGTTCCCGAACAATTTGCTTCCCCAACTTGTGCAACATTTCATGCATATGAATTTCATCATTTCTAATGGTTATTAGCGATTTTTCAGCAAGAAGTCGAATATTAATACCAGGATTCAACCCACAAGCATCTAGAATTCGGCTTACATAATCCTTCCTCTCTCCATTAAAGAAACAAGCAACATGCAAAAACACTTCTTTCTCATCTTGTTCTAATCCCTCATAACTTACCTGGAGCACTTTCATTATTTTGTTTGGTGGATTCTTTTCAAATTTATCCAAGGTAGAGATCCATTCATTTGCATTTCTGGAAAACAAGAAAGAACCCAGTACTTTAACTGCCAACGGAAGACGATGAGCATATTCTAACACCTTAGGAATAAGCTCTGGAAAACCACTGCTTGGATAATCACTTTTGAAGGCTTTTCTACACAAAAGCTTATAAGCGTCTTCATCGTTCATCAATTTAGCCTCAAAAACTTTGTCGACTCCATATGCTTGAAGAATATGCTTATCTCTAGTGATTATGATTATTTTACTTCTTGGGTGAAGGAATTTGGGTTCTATGTCCAATTTCTCTAGTTGTTCAAGTTGCTCAACACTGTCAAGAACAATCAGGAGTTTTAGTTTGCATAACCTATTTCTCATAGTTTGGGATATTTTACGAGGACTGCATGTGTCTATATTTTTTTCTTCTATTGTTTGACAAATAATTTGTTTCTGCACAGCAACAACACCACCATCTTCATAAATTTTGCTTACGTTTTCAATAAAACAACAAGCACCAAATTGATATGAGATTTTGTCATACAAAACAGTGGCAAGAGTTGTCTTTCCTATTCCATCCATACCCCATATTCCCAAAATTCGACAACCATCATCCTCTGAACTTAGTTTTAAAAGGCTCTCTAATGCTTCTATATGAGGTTGTATTCCAATAAGGTCATCAACGGATCCTGAGAATGTGCGACCCAACTTTTCTATTACATCCTCGACTATATTCTCAATCATTTCAAACTCTTTCCTGAAAGAGATGAAAAATTAAAATCACTATATTATCACCTTAGGAAACAAGGAAACAACAAATAAAAATGTACAATTTACAAGGATTAAATTAATTTGATCGATACTGTAATACTTATATATAAAAATGTTGTATTTATCTAAAATCATTTAATATATTATTGTGAAATTTCAATGTTAATACATCTTTTTGCATTTTTAATAAAATCGTTAATCATACTTGTCTTTCAATGACAGCCAATAAAATGTGTAATTTGCTTCCACCATATCATGTAGAAAAAGAATTCTAAAACAAGGTTGATTTGTAAAAAGAAACTTTGTAATGCACAGTCAAGCAAGCACAAATAGTTGATAAGAATGTAAAACATCAAAGAATAACCATCATACTTACCGATTCCTAACATCCCAACCAGCTGTTCCACCCAAATCAGTCATTAATGTCTTCCATCGAGCAACCTTGCCAGAATCATGCTTGAATGTCTCAGTGTGTAAAACAAATGCATTCTCATATACTCCATTTTGTTTTTTGACATGAGATGGATCGACATCATAAAAAACAGGGAAAACAACTTGTTTCAAATTTATTCTAGATTCGTTAATAGCAGCCATTTCATCCAAACACCATGTTGAATAAGCATAATCTTTGGAAAAGACAACGATAGAAATGCGTGACTGTTGAATTGCTTGTAGAAGTTGGGGTGAAATTGCTTCTCCTTTCTGGAGCTGCATGTCATCCTTGAAGGTGAAAATACCTTTTCTATTGAGATGAGCGTAGAGATGGTCAACAAAGGAATTACGGGTGTCAGAACCTCTGAAACTGATGAACACATCGTATCTATAGCTTTGGATCCTATCAGAATCTTTGGAAGAACTAGAACTTGTGCCCCCCTCACTCAGCAGACCCAACGCTTGCTTAGACATTGTGCCTATAAATGAAAATGCATCTAATTAATTATATCAACTATATAAAGACTACAATGAATATTGCAGACACTAGTTCCTTCTTCAACAAAAATAATTAGACAAGTTCCAAAATTACAGAAGTTTATTATATTATGACTAAAACAAAACAACAACAAGAGAAATGCCAGAAACATTCTCTTTTTAACACTCTATCTAACCCTCACTCTAAGTGATTTATTCATGAGGATTTAGAACAAATAAAAAAATGGGAACTTCTACGGTACACCTCACAAATTGAGGTGTAGCGATACTCTTTCTTCATAAATTTATAAAATAAGGATCATTTTATGAAATAAGTTGTTATTTGTCAATATTTATATTTTAGAAAACACCATCTCATGAGAAAAAACACAATTTCATTGTTTATAAGAATTATATTAATTTTTTAACATTTTCTCATAAAAAATAATCAATATTCTTCATTATGAGCAATAAAAATTCAAAAAATGTAAATTTTATTTCATGGACGCTTTTGGTAAATAAGATTTAATTATTATAATTGTCAATGATAGAAAATAATTTCTTTTTTATTCAAAAACAACTAATTTAATTATTAATTTAATGCTTTGGTGTACCGGTACACTCAAAATGTTGGGTGTACCATAGAATTTGCCTAAAAAAATTACAAAAACTGAAAATAAAAGTGGTATATGTGGCATCTCCCTCTTTTGTGAGGCCTGTTGCGGGCGTTTGTTGGGTTACAACGGTAAGCGCGGTTAAATTCGTGATTGATTAGTGTGTGTTTGGTTCAGTTTTGGATAGAATTGATTCTGGCAAAATTGATTTTGAGACAATTGATTTATGTTTGGATACAATAATGTAGAATTGATTAAACAGAATGAATGTTGTTTGGATAGTTTTGATTGTTTTTGGATATATAATTACTAAAATGGACATAGTTGAGTAGATCAATATTAAATGTAGAAGTATTAATTAATTTAAATAAATTAATTTTTTTCTATATATTAATTTAAAAAATAATAAATATGATCATTAAACCAACTATTTTTTGACAAAATATTTATTTGTTCTATGTATTTTATATTTTTTTGATAAAATATATTTAAGTTAAATAATAATAGAGCTGGTTGTCAAAAATGATAAATATAGCGTAAAATAAAAAAATACAGTAAATCTGAACGTAAAAACCGTAAAGAAAAATCTAAAATTTGGTAACTCTTGACCATAAATATTTTTTTGAGATAATTTGGTTCGTTAAATTTTTTGATTAAATTTGGTTCATCAAATTAAATACAAACCAAAAAGAAGGTGAATTGATAAAGGACAATAAAGGAAAATAATGGGTTGTAATAATTAAAATATAAAATTTAATGGATAATTAATTCTAGTTAACTCAAAAGCTAGGAATTGTAGCTTCAGGCAGAATTGCTTTTGAAGAACAGAATTGCTTTTATAAAATTGAACCAAACATGTGAGAAATTGCCTTTTTCAATTCTAGAGGCTCTAGAATTACTTTTGGACTAGAAATAAGCTGAACTAAACAAACACTAAGTGCCTGTTTGGCTATACGTTTGCAAGCCTCAAAAGCCCGTTTTCACTCCCAAACGCCATTTCAACCTTTTCATGGATGTTTGGATGACTGCAAAATCAATTCCCTAAAACTTGGATCTGACCCAAAACGTGAGTTTCTTTAAAGCTACAAATTGGAGCTAAGTCTCACATCGTCTGTGAAAAGATAAACGTGAAAAGCTAGAAATTATAACCTCAAAAGTTACTTGAAATAGCCTCTTAAAAAACGATGTAAGTTAATGCAAAAAACTTTTTACCAAACACGTAACATCCTATCAAAACAAGTTTATAAGCTAATACAATAAGCTATAAGCTAGCTTATTTGTGTTTTCAAACACAACCTATCTGTAAAGGTCAAAACATATTTAAGGTAAATTTAAATATACAACGGCATGAAAAAAAATTAAAAACAAACTATTATTATATCATAACTTTAACAAAAGGTGAAAGAATAATTATTTTATGTGGTGATCTTCACATATGACACGGTTCCGTTAGTATTACATAATTAATTCACGAGAAAACATATTTGTTTAGGTTGTGACCAAAAACATTAAAGAAAGGGGGGCCTGATTATACATACCTTGGTACGATATAACTTCTCTGAAATCTAGCCTTAGAGTCTCTCGCAGGAAATGGCTTCTAATGGATTAATATTGTTGAAATATTGTTGAAATGAAGAGAAGCACTGGCTTAGTTCAAGGAAGACAAAATGGATTAATACACTGAAAACTCTAACAGGAGAACGTCAACGACGTGGCTTCACACCAACCAAACATAAAGCATCCACGAAACAGAGTCAATCAACGTACCCTTATCACATGGGAATGGATGTTATTGAATTATTGTCGAAGGATCAAAATATTTTACTATCACCGTTGCTAAATAAAAGACACATTTGAGTTTTCTTTGTCTCTATTTATTGTAAAAAAACTCAACATGGATTCTCACCAACCTAACACGAAGCACCTATGAGACAGACTCAATCAACTAAACAAAATTACTATATCTATCTTAAGGACGAATCCATAAATTTTAAGTAGTCTAGATCACAGAAAATACACACATACACTACTAGGAAAAGCAAAATTAGAAAGGGAAGTTAGTGACGGAAAAAATAAAATCTCACAAAGTCCTTGGTCGCAAAATTTAGTGACGAAATTAAAGAGGGATTTCATGTTTTCCCTCGCTAAATTTCCCTCACTAATTTTTGTTTTTTGGAAATATCCTTAAAAAAAATAGTAGTTGTAAATATATAACATTTCATTTTTAAAAGTTTAAACATACATTTTTTTTTTTAAGGAATTTTTTTTTTGTTAGCCTACTTTAAATTGTTTGTTAGACTACTTTTTCAAATATATCCCACCTTAACCTCCGCCACGTTATAACCTTGAAAAGACATCTATATGTGTCTGATGATATATATACCTTGAATCTCTATTTACAATTGCTTCAATCTAATAGTGAGGTACAATCACATGAAACTGGAGTGTGGCAAATGTCTTGACCAGTCCCACTAACTTTAGGAGGTACATACATGTATCTTGGAATTGTATGTGGTTGAAAGTGAGAGTATCTTCTCTAAACCTGTTCTGCTTGCATGGAAGTGACAAACCAGTTAAGTTTGGTGGTGGGAAGAACGACAATCTGAGCAAGATCTCCGAAAAGATATGTTTCATTCTTTAAATTTATGTAAAGATACATTTGGTCATGTGCATCGATACACACTTACAACAATAAATAATTTTTGAATGCATCGATAGACACATGTATATGCATCATCGATGCATAGAACCTTTTGGTAGCCATTGAGAAATTAATTTTTCAAAAAAATAACTTGCATATGCGTCTATGCTGATAGAATATGAATCAATGTAGATTGAATATGCATCGATACAGACACTTCAATGCATTAATGCAAATAGTGTAAAAAGGTTGGTTTTAGTTCTATAAGCATGCATAGTTAGAAGATTCCTTTAAAAATCAATGGATCCGACGAATTACTTAAAAAAAGTTATTAGTCTATTCTTAATTTTTACTCAAAAATCAATGGATCCCTCAACTGTGGTTGAGTTACCATGAATTTCTGCGGTAGCTGCTTGACGCGTTATCCTTCAACTGTGCACAAAAGCCCAACCACTTGCTTCATGTCTCCTTCCTTCCTTCTGAATGAGTAAGATGGATCTGTTTCTATGTGGACCCGTCAATCGTTGCTGACTTTAATTCCATCTAATATATATTTTTTCTTCATACACCGTCGCAATAATAATTTCATCAAATGGTTAACTGATCATCCGTATTCACAATATTGAGAAGTAAACTTTAAGAGAAAACGAGTACGAAACTTCAGTTCAGTAGCGCTAGTCATCTTCATATAGATAACAAATTGAAGTTGTTAACATGATTTTGGCAAACCTACTTTGAAGCTTTGTGTAAAATCTTAAAACAATGGGATCTTATTTGGCACAAGTTGAATTTGCATACAATAACTCAACTAATCAAACTATTAGAAAATGTCATTTTGAAATGACATACAGAACTCAACCACATTGTCCGTTAAACTTGACTCCATCATCAGATAAACGTTAGTATAGTGCATATGCAGAAAAAGAGATCAATAAACTACATGAACATGTTCGACAACTGATAATTAAGAAAAAACCAATAATGGTTGTAATAGTAATTTTACAAATAACAAACCAATTTATCATGACATAAATATAGGAAAACGGTTTATTCTCATTTCTTATGCCATAAATATATGAAAAGAGTTTTTCCTACTATCTTATGTTATATATAGATATAAGAAAAGAGTTTATTCTCATGTCTTTTAATATTTTAAACTCACTAATTTACATATAAATTAAAATAATAATATTTAATAGAAACACTATACTAATGTTGAAATTTTAAAAATAATCATGAGTTTTTAAAATTTTATTATATCGATTTTTTCATATCGGTACACATTTTTCCCCGCATATGTAAGCACATAAAATCCACAACAAATGTGGCACAAATATCTAACATTATTTTACATATTAAATAACAAAAACATTACGTTAATGTTGATATTTTTGAAAATAATCATGAATTTAAAAAATTTAGGCTTAAATGCACTTTTCACCCCCTATGTTTCAAAAAGTTGCAATTTTGGCCCCCTTTAAAACAAATGGATATTTTGACCCCCTAACTTTTGACCCTCTTTTGATTAGCTGATTTTGATGGAAATTATGATAATTTCTCAGTCTCTGATGGTGTAAACTGGCATGAGGATAGAAGGATGCTGATAAGTAGAGTTCGAACTGGCATGATGTAACTTTTGGCCCCCCTAAAGAAGGATCCACTTATCAGTTTGGACTCAACTTATCATGCCAGTTTGGACACCATGTAAGTTTGGACTCCACTTATCAGCATACTTCTATCCCCATGCCAGTTTACACCATTAGAGACTGAGAAATTGACATAAAATCAGCTAATCAAAAGAGGTCCAAAAGTTAGGGGGTCAAAATATCCATTTTTTAAAAGGGGACCAAAATCACAACTTTTTGAAACATAGGGGATGAAAAATGCATTTAAGCCAAAAATTTATCATATCAATTATGTCATAAAAAATAAAATAATGTGTGGTTGTAATAAAAAATAAAATAATGTGTGGACAATATATTCAATCCCATGTGAAGGTGCTTCAAAGTCAAAGTTCATTCATTATCTTTAGGAAGGGAGGAGGATGATAAGCTTTGTATGTGCTTCTCTTCAAGGCAGCAAGTGATACATTCTCTCCAACACAGAAACTGATCAGAGAAGATCAATGGACTCAAACAAATCTGGTAGAACTTATGCTTATTTATTTATCTATTTATATCTAATCAACATTTTTATTTGGGTGACCTTTGGTAACATATATAGATGAAAAGTGAAGTTTGGATCAACATTGTTGACTTATTTAAACATAAAAAAATGACATATTAGAAACTTTAAATTAAGTTAAAGGATCCTTGATGCAATTTGGTCTATTTTAAATTTAAAATTGTATATACTGTGCCTGCTTTTATTTGTTTTTCCTGCAATAGTTTGGGGTGTGTGTGTGTGTTGGCGTAGTGCATTTAGGATTGGTTGTGGCATTTATATGTGTTTTGTCTTTGGTATCCATGCTTTAACTTCCACAATCAAAGTCTACTAATTTAAAAATTATTTCCTTTGTTATTACTATTTTAATTAATTAGATGCAGTTCAATACCCTACTGCAGATCGTTCGAGAACTTGGCTCTTCCGATCATTACATGCCTTGTGTGGACATCAGTCATTTTCCGATTTGAACATCTTGGATGAAGAACGTACAACTAGAACTGCTTTGAACATCGTGAATGGAGAAGCTACAACTACAACTGATTTGAACATCTTGGATGAAGAAGGTACAACTGAAATTGCTTGTTCTTCGAATGAGGACGAAGAAGGTACGACTGCAGCTGCTTGTTCCTGGAATCACTTTGATAGGACTCAAAGCTATAGATATAGATATGACGTGTTTATCAGTTTCAGAGGTGTTGACACCCGTGACACCTTCGCTGACCATCTCTATGCTCATCTCACTAGAAAAGGTATTTTCACGTTCAAGGATGATCAGCAGCTCCAGAAAGGGGAATCTATTTCACTCCAACTTCGACAGGCAATTCAAGACTCACGTGTTTCTATAGTTGTCTTCTCAAAAGATTATGCTGCCTCAACTTGGTGTTTGGATGAAATGACTGTTATTGCTGAATGCCTTACAAAACTAAAACAAATTGTTTTACCTGTTTTCTATTATGTCGATCCATCTCATGTCCGAAAACAAAATGGAATGTATAAGAAAGCCTTTGTTTTACACACCGAGACATTCAAACATTTTGATCCACAGAAGGTTGATAGGTGGAAGAGAGCTATGACCTGTTTGGCTGGATTAGCTGGTTGGGATGTGACGGATAAGTAAGTATAAAAGTTATTCTATATTGTTATTCCTAACAAGTAACAAGGATATAATTTATCAAAACAAAAAATAAAAATGTAACAAGGATATAATATATGATTTTCGATTGAGCTTTTTGTGTTCAACATACTACTTTATAATTCAGGATTCTTTAAGGAAATTGTATTTTACTTTTCTCTTTTGCGTAGAAGTTAATTGCATATCTTTATCAACGAAAGAGTTATATCCCTCACCATAGATTACCTAAACATATATTCCAAATTTTCACCTTACTTTCATTCTTTATCTATGATAATTTAGTAATTTTTCTGCATTCAGGTCAGAATATAAAGCGATTGAAATTATTGTCCAGGCTGTAATAGAAAAGTTGGGTCATAAATTCTCAGGTTCTGCTGATGACCTGATTGGAATACAAACTCGAGTAGAAGAATTAGAATTTATGTTAGAACTAAGTTCAGATGATGATGGTTGTCGAGTTTTAGGAATATGGGGGATGGATGGCATAGGAAAGACAACTCTTGCAAATGTCTTGTATGACACAATCTCCCATCAATATCAATTTGATGCTTGTTGTTTCATTGAGGATGTCAGCAAAATTTATAGAGATGGTAGTGCGATTGCTGTGCAGAAACGAATTCTACATCAGACTATAAAAGAAAAAAATCTGGAAGGATACAGTCCATCTGAAATATCTGGAATTATAACTAACAGGCTATACAAGTTGAAGCTCCTACTAGTCCTCGACAATGTCGATCAATCTGTGCAACTACAAGAATTGCATATAAATCCTATAGCCCTTTGCGCAGGAAGTAGAATAATCATAACCACTAGGGATAAGCATATTCTCATAGAATATGAAGCTGATATAGTTTATGAGGCTGAATTGCTGAATGATAACGACGCTCATGAACTTCTCTGTAGAAAAGCATTCAAAAGTGATTATTCGAGCAGTGACTATGAAGAGCTGATTCCAGAGGTACTAAAGTACGCTCAAGGTCTTCCATTAGCAATTAGAGTAATGGGTTCTTTCTTGTATAAAAGAAACACCGCCCAATGGAGAGCAGCGTTGGAAGGATGGCAGAATAATCAAGATAGTGGAATTATGAAAGTGCTTCGGTCAAGTTTTGAGGGACTAGAGCTAAGAGAGAAAGAAATATTTTTGCATGTTGCTTGCTTCTTTGATGGGGAGAGGGAAGATTATGTAAGGAGAATTCTACATGCTTGTGGATTGCAGCCTAATATTGGAATTCCACTTCTTGCTGAAAAATCACTAATAACTATTAGAAACCAAGAAATTCATATGCATGAAATGTTGCAAGAGTTGGGGAAGCAAATTGTTCGGGAACAACATCCTGATGAGCCAAGATTGTGGAGTAGATTGTGGCTTTACAGTGATTTCTGTCATGCAATGATTACACAATCGGTATGATATCCTTCTAAATAGATCATGTTTTTGACTAAAACGATCTAGTTTATTATAATCATTTTTTTTTTATTCCACTTCATAATATGCTTGTTTTTAATTTTTCAGGAAGGAATAAAAGCTAAAGCCATAATTCTAAATCAAAAGGAGGATGTCAGCAAATTCAATCATTATAGGGATGAAGATTTATCGACTATGAAAAATTTGAAAGTGCTCATATTGTATCATACAAATTTTTCAGGAAGCCCCATGTTTCTTTCTAATTCCCTATACTATCTTCTGTGGAGTGGTTACCCTTTCATGTCTCTGCCATCAAATTTTAATCCATATCAGCTCGTAGAATTGAATATGCCGGATAGCAACATTGAGCAAATATGGATAGGCATGCAGGTATTTGTATTATTGCAATTTTCATCTTTCCCCCTCTAATAAATAAATAAATAAATAGTTCTTTTTTTGAGAGAGATAGTTCAAGAGTTAAGCGAAGTAGCATGTTGGATAATTTCCATATTATGAAGGACCAAAATGGGTCTTTGCTCTAAATTTTTTGTTAAAGTATCTTAGTCTTTATATCGTATCCTAAATTTTAAAATTTTAGCGTAATCACGTATTCATATATCGTATCACACCCGCACCAGTACTACGTACCCGATCTTCATGTCATAGTTGACCACTTAAGAACCAAGTTTTTCCTAATGAGATAGAACCTTTCCCAAACAATATTTTTACAGAATTAAAACACTTTTGTGATGTGGAAGATCACACAATAATGGAACCAAAATTCTAATACCACTTGTTGGGGTAGTATATGGGAGCATTGGGAGCAACAACAGATCAATGCTTTAACATCACAAGAGAGGGAGATGCTACATCTCCACCCAAATCTTAAGACATTGGGTATATGGGTTAGTATATCCAACAATTATTCCCATTCGTAATTGATGTGGTACTAACTACTCTTACTTATAACCAGGGGCAAACTAACATTAAGGCGCAGAATTTATAAAAAAAAGCACTGTTACTACTGGAATTTCTTCTTTAGTGACTGAAATTTCGGCCACTAAACCATAAAAACCGGTATCTAATTTGTTTAGCGACTGAAATGTGACCGAAATGCAAGTTTAAAAAAACTGGTCACTTCTTTAGTGACTCAAACTTCATTGCTTCTGTGGTTTAAAAAACCGGTCACATCTAGTGACTCAAACTTTATTGCTTCTGTGGAATAAAAAAAAAAAAAAAACTTAAATGCAAGTTTATAAGTGGTTTTTTTTATTTTATCATTGCAAATCTGAAATCATACTAGAGTGAATTTTCAAGTTCTAATACAACAATACTAACATATTGGTGGTTGATTCTCTCTTGACAGCATCTCCCCAATTTGAAAAGGATGGATCTTAGCAACTCTAAAAATCTGAAGATGACTCCATGTTTTGATGGAATCCTAAACCTGGAGCGGCTAGATCTCACAGGATGCATAAACTTATCGCATGTGGATCCATCAATTGGACTTCTTACAGAACTTGTATTCTTGAGTTTGCAGAACTGTAGTAGTCTAGTTAGCCTTGATTTTGGAAATGAAGCACAATTATGGTCTCTAAAAGTTTTGCGTCTCTCTGATTGCACACAATTGGAAAACACTCCGGATTTTAGTGGATTGAGTTTTTTACAGTATCTTGATATGGACCGATGTGCAAGTTTATCAACAATTCATGAATCTATTGGGGATCTTGCACAACTTAGATTCCTAAGTTTGAGAGACTGCACAAATCTTGTAGGGATACCCGACAGTTTTAAGAAGATGGCATCACTTATAACTCTAGATCTATGCAGATGCTCTAAATTTGCAGAGCTAGGATGTTCTTCCACTTCTCCTATGCATCTGCAATCTTTGATTTATCTAGACTTAAGCTTTTGCAGTATTTTCATAATACCTGATGCTATTGGAGAATTAATGTGTTTAGAAAGACTAAATCTTCAAGGAAATAACTTCACTTCACTTCCTTCTTCATTAAGTTGGCTTCACAATCTATCATATTTAAACTTGTCTCATTGCCATAAGCTTTGGAGCTTGCCTTCGCTCCCTATCCCAACAGAAAGTGGTCCATCAGATTCAGTTGGAAGATATTTTAAAACAACATCTGGATCTCGTGATCATAGATCAGGATTGTATATTTTTGATTCTCCGAATTGCATGAAGTCTATATCCTTGTTGGGCAACATATATTTTAATTACTTCCCCATTACATGGGTATTAAGACTATTGAAGGTGCGTAACACACTGCTTATTTTCATTAGTTTATTCTCTACTTCTAATGTATGTGTGTCTTTTCTCTACGATATAATGCTAAAACCGTACATTTGCCATATAATTAAATATTTTCCTAATCTCAAATTTGTGCATCATCAATAATATACTTGGCTTAAAGGTATTTTTGGTCTGCCCATTTTCTATGATTCAAGATTTAAGAAATGGGGGGACCTGAAACGAAGAAAGTTGGAAATCAAAATTGCATTTAAGTAAATCTTTTCACCGAATGCAAATGCTTTGAAACAACCAACATCTATATATGTTCAATGTGCTTAGCACTTCTTGTGTCTAAGATAAGTTAGGTTGCCGCATCCGATACCTTACCTAGTTACCTTGCAGACACATCCTCTGGTTCTAAACTTCTAATATGCGTATGTATTTTATGTTCATTTCCCAGGAACCTCTTCTCTTTCGGTGCGGCTTTGACTTTGTTGTTCCTTGGCATGAGGAAACTAACGGCTCTGATGGAAAACGTGCTTTCTGCTCTGACAATATTTCAGAGTTGTTCGATTACCAATTTAAAGGGGGTTCAATAGTAAGGATAAATAACTCTTTTATGGATGCTGACTGGCTCGGCTTTCTATTTTATGTTACATTTGAGTTAAACAACCATCATGTACTGTCTAGTTTTCCACATCAATCGCACTCTTTGCCACCACAACCACATCCTTTTTATCTTTCTTTTGAGAGTGAATACACGGAAGAACGCTTTGATATTTCACTAGATTTAGAACGAAATACGGTTGATGGCAAAAATTATCTTTGGACAATCTTTATCTCTCGGGAACACTGTCATTTTGTAGAAACAGGAGCACAAATCACATTTAAAGCCCGCCAAGGTTTGATTATCAAGGAATGGGGGTTGCGAGTCGTAACCAAGATACACATAGAGGGCTCAAAAATGAGAACGAGTGTACATATTCCTTTGGCGATCATAGATAATGCAGAAGAAAGCAGCAGCGTCAACGACAACAACTTTGAAACTAAAATCCAACTTCCTTACAATTGGTTAGTTTCTAATGAAGATTCAATCGAGAATGATAGAACCAAGGGGAAAGAAACTGATCTCTTTAATCTTGGCCTTTTTACTGAAAGACCACAATGAAAACAGCACACTATATTCCTTGAGCCTAAGGTAATTATCTTAAACATGGTATAACACAGTACTAAATGAAAATTGTTGACCATTATCAAGTACTAATAAATGCACGGTTAATTAATGATGTATCACTAGTACATTATTAGTACAATGCATCTAACTTAGTTAAACCATGTTCAATTAATATGTTGCTATGTGCATCTTGATTTAATAATTGTTCGAATTTGGCCTCCCATTGTACATATGAAATGAAAATTACATTACATATTTGCTAGTTTGCGTCTGCAGTATTTTCACATGGATCCACAATTGCTTTTCTTTTCTTTCAGGGGATGCACTTTGTATGCAGATATCGTGTCTGATCTTTGCTTTGGCAGCTATGGCCACTTGCCATGACTCAATATTGTGGAACCGTACTACACAGACTAAAACAACCGGGTGCTGCAAGTTGGGAACATGAAGTGTTTTGTTGTTACAAGAATGTGTTCAAATGTTTATGTCTCTATGCCCTTTTTTGTGTGTTTTGGCTACAATTTAACTGTTTATTTTTTTTGCGCGTGTTAATGTATTGAGAATGTTTCTAAGTTCTAATAATTATAAGTTGTCTATTTAGTCAAGCTTCACTTGTCCCCCACTCATGATTGATCTCATTTTTTCAACAACTTTGTACATGGTTATGTCGATTTCCTCATCAGCACCACAGGGCTCTCTAATGTGCATGTCGACTGCCTTATCAAATATTGCTTTATTTTATTTTTACCTGCCTTTCTTTTCAAGTTGTTTGCACCTTCCTTTGGTAATTTTAACGACATAGTGCCTCCTTTTTCAAGCTTTCGTACACTCTTCTGCTTTTGATTCAAGAAACATACAATTCTTCAATACATAAGTAAAAATTGTTTAATGCATTCAAGTAAGACAAACATAGAAGGATGAATTTTAACAATTGAGTACAGAAAACTAGTTTGGATAACCGGTCCTTTTCTGCTATTCACTGTAGTTTTTACTCTATATATCTTGTAATCCTTGTGTAATGAGGATTATGGTTTCAAATAGTGGTCCACATCTGCAATTGCAGGCGCAACATAACAGTTACGATAGCCTCCTCAACCACATTGTAGCACAATTGCAGTGTTACCGTTAATCACGTGTGCAGCCACATCGTAACTGCATCCTACGATTTCAGCTATGTTCATTCAAATCTACTCACCAAGAAGTAAAATTTTAGAGCCTTAAATTTCAATCTACTTCAAATCTAATGAAATTCTTACCTTTAACCGCTCTCAACTGTGTATTTCAAGCACCTTCTAATCAATATTAACAGAGCAAACTAAAACTCTCCTATGGTAGGTAATAGGGTAGTGGTTATATAGTTTGTAAGAATTTGAAAATTACTTTATGCATACCGCAGCTGCATCCTCAACCGCAACCACAATAAAGATGATACATATAAAAGCTTTGAAGGTTAAAGTTATGTTCCAACATATACAAAAGCTGCTGTCAAGTGAAACAACTTTACTTGCTGAGACAGGTGATTCACGACTTAATTTCCAAAAGCTGAAATTTCCAAGGGGGTGTGGGTAATTATCATAGAGAATGTGATGCATTATATTCTGAGTTTCAAATCCAATACGGCACAAATGGATCGTCTTGCTGTTGCAACTCGTTGTTGTGCACAAGCGGTCCCTCAAAATTCAAGTGATGTCTTGCACTAGGGATGAAATCAAGTTCTTGTGATTGGGAAAATCGAAGCATATATCCTAAATACATCTCAAGGCACTTGTTTAAGGCCTATGCTTGGCAGTCATATTGACAATGGTAAGCAAAACTCATGGCCGGAGTGGTGCTTTGTAGCTGAAATAAATGTTACCAAAATTTACTAGTAACATTTCCCACGGTTGGATACTATAGACTTTGTCATACTATTGAGTATGGTCTATGAAACTATGAAGCTTCATAATATCCAAACAGAATTAAGAACAATTTCAATGCAAGTTGGTGGATTTTCTTTTTTTATTTATTTTTAGAGCAAGTTGGTGGATTATAGTGGCATCATTACTTCTATACATATCGATGCTAATTCGTTCATTCAATTTTGCAAGTTGGTTCATTTGATTTCACTTTCACAATTTCTTATTATATATTTCCAGCAGTAAAGCTGTGAAGTTTATTAGTGACTCAAATTAAAGCAACATGGCTGAAATATCATGATCTAGTTAACGCAAAGTCGTGAACAGATCTTGTCCTCCTCGCTGTTAGGTAATTTTCTTGCCTCGTGCTGCTATTCCCTCCATGCTTTTCATGTTTCAAGAAAAATAAAGTTTTGGTTTTAGGTTTTTTCTGGAATGAACCTTCTTGTGTGAGTGCTTAAGACAATGAAAAGTTGAAAATTTCCCTCCTTTTTTGTTCATGTTTTTGTGAGTATAATATTTGTTATGTTTATGACTTTTGGGTTTTTAATATTGATCTGCTACTTATAAGTTATCCTATTAAGTTTTTAATTCTTTGAACTTGTTTTTGGTTGTTTTTAGGATAGTGAAAATGCAATTATCTTTTGGTTTTTACAATAATATAGTACATTTTAAATATACACGCAATCCCATTTGCTTCTTTTCGAGCTGTAGATACATCAAATCCAACGCAGGAACTGAGAGAAGATGGTCTCAAACTCAAACGTCAATAAAATCTGATTTAACTATAAGAGATATTTTTGGTTCATTTTGAATGGATTTTGAGGCAAAATCCAAAATTTAAAATAGCATGCAATTTGAATTGTTTTCTAAAAAATTAGAATTCAATCAAATTGAATGTCGTTTGCTTAATTAAGTTATGATTCAGACTTGGAGTAATTTAATATCTCTTCCAAGGGGCAGAGCCTTGGTTATCTTATAGTTCAGGGAAAGTTCGGTTCCTGCTCGGAGACCCTTTTCCAACAGGTACGACTTCATTTTCTTGTCCGCTCCTCAGCCCTCGACAACTATTTTATTGAACTTTTCAATGTATTCTTGAAGAGGTTCGCTCATTCCTTAGAAGATAGCTTTCAAGGTTACAACGTATTGGGTTTCCTTGTCGATGCAGGGAAATGAGCAGTGAATATATGCATAGTTCCTCCCAATAGTCGATGGACTCTGCTCTCAATTTTTTGTACCCCGTCATGGTTCCTTTTTGTAGCCTCATGGCGAAGAGCCTACATTTGACCGCTTCTCGAACGTTAAGACAGTCTACAATGGATTCAATGTTTTTAATCTATTCATCTTGATATGTGGTTCCGTCGTACAGATCCATCTGTTGAGGTTTTCGTAAACCTACTTGAATGTGTTCTTCTTGGATCCTCCTCGTGAATGGAGCTCGAGAAACACGTTTTCATTCTTCTGAGATGAGGAACGTGACTACGATTTTTACCCTTCGTCTGGTACTTTGTTCATGGGGACCTTCTTTATTTTTAAACATGAGATTATCGCAGGGACCTTGATCTCTTAAGGCTAAAACTCACCATCCTTCTATAGGATTGAGGTGTGGGGGAGCGATCACGATGGCGTCCAGCCCCCTCTCTTTCTACTTGGTGTTCCTCCATTCGTCAAAGACGGAGATTCTGCTCCTCGATCACCTTGTTCTAGTGATACAAAGATTGAATGATGTTATTGAGCATTTTGTCCATTTTTTGGGATGGTGGCTGATAGAGTTGTGGAGGCTCGCGACTCGTAAGTGGGAATTGTGTGGACTATGCTTCTGACTGTGGTTTTTGCAGCGGTAGCCATTCTAAAGATTGGACGATTTTGAAGTTTTTTTTTGGTATTTTCTATTGAAATTAGAAAAAATTAGGGAAAATTGGATTCTCACATATGACGCCACTGATCTGAGGTGATTAAGATAACAATGTCTAGTGAGTAGCTTGTGTTTGAAACGGTTAAGAGGTGCCTACAGAAGACACTTTTACCTTCAAGTATGTGAGCAAACTAGTTTTGAAGTATCAAGGATGAAAGATGGTACCTTGGAGGACGTAAAGTGTTCTCCTATATAGGTGAAGGATGAAATTTTTCCTGTGATGGCATAAAGTCATTGGTCGGCGGTTATAGATGGTGGTGTTTGTAATCGTTAAGTATTACAAATTGAAGGTAATTTGGAACGTTACATTCTTTACGGAATATGATGTTCCAAGCCATTGCAAGCACACTTCCTTGTCACGTGAGGGTGTGAATAGCTTGGTTTGAGCGTTACTGAATTGAGCTTTGTTTTTGGGTCTAAGACTTATATTGTCTGTATTATTAAAAAGATAAGAATTTTAATTATATTTGTTATATTAATGACCTTTTAGTCGTGTCTTTTTCTTCCTTTCCATGTTGTTTTGGTGTTTTGGTCGTGGTAACATTGATCTTGTAATTTACTTTCTTTGTTCTATTCCAACACATCTTGTGCGGGGTAGGACACTTTTGTGTATTAATATAATTCATTTTGGCGTGTTAAAAAATACAACTAAACTATGAATTACTTATGGAATAATAACTTTGATATCTCCTCATTTGATAATCACTAAACATTTCGTGGGTGCTTCCTGTTCGGCTATGAGAAACTTTGATATCTCCTCAATTTGTTTAATTGATTGACTCTATTTCTTGGGTTCTTCCTGTTTTGGAACGATGATATGAGCTTTATATTGGAAACGCAAGTCCTTGACTTTGTCTTCCTTGAACTGATGCAGTGCTTCTCTTCAATCACTTCACCATCTGATCATAACAGTGAGAAGCTGACCAAACTATTTCGTACGAGAGAGAGTTTAAAGCAAGATCTCAATTTTCAACTCAGAAGTTATGGGATGCATATTATCTACCTTTCGATCCTCTATCCAGGGTAACTTTCTACCTATCAATATCTTTTAAACAACCTCATATAAATCATCTTATTCATGAACGTATGTACCAAATACACTAGAATCATCAAAGTTAACAATAAAAGTAGAGAATTCATTATGTAACTAAAGTATGACAAAGAATTGTTTCACCCAAAATTTAACTCCGGTTCTTCTAAACAAATTGTTTTTTAATGAAGCTCATTAACATACTTGAGACCAATTGTTTGAATTATGTATGTTAAGTAGCCTCTTTTTTAATATATTTGTCACATAAAATATGTTTTTCAGTAAATAAGTTAATAAGTTATGTGTCATACTCTTGACCAAAAAACAAGTTGTGTCATACTACCTCTGGAAAAAACAATTATGTATCATACTAGAGTATATTTTAATTTATGTTATATCAATTTTATTTTTTAAATCATGTAATTATTTTTTTGACTTGGTAAATATATTGTTGTGAATCCATACTCAAATATCACACCAATAACCTTATATCTAAGGAGTAAAAGATAATATTTAATCTAGTAATTAAAAGTAGCCTTAAGAAATAACAACAATGACACTTAAATTTAATCTAGTAACTACATGTAAAACACAAACCACAATCAATAAATAAAAGAGAGAAAACACACCAATATTTGTTCACTTCTCTCCAATAAATTATCATCAACAAGCTCTTAAAGAACAAACCTAATTTTTACCATTTTTCTGAATCTCTTCCTGTGGGCAAAAGACCCATGATTTTAACTCACCCAAAGTGTTTACAATTGTTTCCCAACCCAAAACTCTCACCCAAAGACACTCAATTCTTAGCCTACAGTTTCCTAAAAATCAGTCATTTGGTTTCATGAGATTCCCCTTCAAATAGTTCAAATAATGCTTATATAGTGCTCAGATCCCAAGAAAATTACGCCACAATTTGAATGTACCGCACCACGACTCACCACTACGTACATCGTACAAAATTGTCATCAGTCAAATCCCACCACCATTTTACAAATCATGACACAATTTCTCAAATATCATACCACAAACGTGCTCCCAGCATCACCAAATCGTGACACCATTGCTCTAAATGTCTCAACGATTTTCCATAACATTGAACATCAATTTTGAGTCACTTTTCAACATACATTATTTTTTATTTCTTTATCTTTGTTGCCTTGTTTTAATCTTCGTAAACTTAGATAATATCAAAATTGTCCCAATTACATGAGTTTAATATTTATTTTAGCCCTTATGTAGCTCATGTTTAAGGAACTGAAATCAAATATTATACATATTATAAAAATCAACCTATTTTTTAGCCCTTATATAGCTCAGTTTCTTTATAATAAGATTAATTAGATGCATTTTTTATATAAGGAACGATGTCTAAGCAACCTAGTCCTTCCGAAGATTCTGACAGCATCCAAAGCTATAAATACGATGTGTTCATCAGTTTCAGAGGTTCTGACACTCGCAATTCATTTGTTGACCATCTCCACTCTCATTTAGCTAGAAAAGGTATTTTTACCTTCAAGGATGACAAACAACTTCCGAAAGGTGAATCTATTTCACCTCAACTTTTGCAAGCAATTCAACGTTCAAGGGTTTCTATTATTGTCTTCTCAAAAGGTTATGCTTCATCAACATGGTGTTTGGATGAAATGGCTGCTATTTATGACTGCAGAAAAAATTTGAAACAAGTTGTATTCCCTGTTTTTTATGATGTCGATCCATCTCATGTCCGAAAACAAAATGGAGTGTATGAGGAAGCCTTTGCTTTGCATACTAAGCAATTTAGAAATAACTCAGACAAGGTTGCTCAATGGAGGAGAGCTATGACTCATTTGGCTGGAACAGCTGGTTGGGATGTTAGGAGTCGGTAAGTATAAATGTTATATTCTCTCTGTAGTTTTACATTCTTATCGACTATTTGGGCTTTCTTGAGTGTACATTACAAAAAAAAAAAAAAAAAAAA
>Ga0228711_1004044_pt1 | contig 22720 bp, 13 predicted proteins | sample MedpolnodulmetaG_2_FD_177996 | JGI IMG/M metagenome (GOLD analysis project Ga0228711, IMG submission 177996) | Root nodule microbial communities from Medicago polymorpha collected in Santa Monica, California, United States - brown nodules | ecosystem: Host-associated > Plants > Roots > Nodule...
GACCTGCCCGCAACGGGTACGAGTTTCCCAGCCCCGCCCCCACCCCCATCCGCGAATAGTGTAGCAAATAAAAAATAAAAAAAATACAGTAAGCCTATTTTCAGATTTTAGTGGCAAAAATAAAATAAAAAAATACATTAAGCCTATTTTATGATCACTATATAATTGTAAAAAATGTGAAGTATTAACAAGTTATATGAATAAGAAATGTGCTTGAAAGCAAAAGACATTGTCATTTAAGAAATGGTCATCTTTAATATCTAGGGCAAAAAGTGTTATGAAATTCATAATGGTGAGTATTATAGTCCAGCACAAGTAAGCAAATTAAACTCTATTCATAATAGAACGTGTTCTTATTAACTATTACTAAGATTGCTGTGCATCAAAATTAATAGACAGCCAAGGGTGCTACTCTGTCTGGATGACTTTGAGTTTAAGAATGAGAATAAAACCATTTGGGGATCCCACTGAACATAAACAACAATTTCTTACCATTTTCAACAAATGCTGCTTATTGTCAACTTAACTTAAAATGGATACTCTTCACAACATAAACTAAAACCATTCTTTATAAAGTAAAAAACAGGGTTGCTAGATTTCATATAACACTGAACCAAAGATGAAATCAGTCAATGTAGGCAAATAAAAACACATCACTGACCTCACATTTTAACAAAAATAAAACTATCAAACACGAAAAATAAGCTTAGAAATTGAGGGTTACATTAAGCTTAAAAATTGAAGGATTGAAACCGTTCAAAACAATATTAAAGGACAATTCCCATATACGGGTGCGGGGGTGGGTGTGGGGCGGGTGTGAGTATCCCCGTCCCCGAATTAAATCTACGGGTTTTCCCCGGACCCGCACCCGGACCCAGTTAATTCGGCTTTTTCCCGTTAAAACCGGGGCGGGGGCGGGTGGGACCCGACAAGTGCGGGTTGGGTTGCCATGTCTACCTTCTTTTTTTTTCTCCTTCACAGTTTGAATCATGAATTTGTCGTTTAACAATGCGTCCACTTGACGATACTTCATGAAGCCGAACAACAATGCAAATTTAATACGAAAAAAATTAACTCTGGAACCTTGTTCTTCATGGTAAGTTTTTTTTTAATTTTTTTTTATCATTTTTCTTTCAGATTCCCCTCATCTTTATGTTGTTTTCCCGACCACATCTTTCTTCTTCAGCTCCTATTCGAGCTTTGCTCAAGACAACTCCACTGTGAGCTTTGTTTATAACTTTTCACGTCTTTTGTTTTTTGCACTTTAGGCAGAAGAGTCTATGATTATGATAGAAGAAGCTTTTTAAGATTCACAATTTTTCTTCGATTTCTCGCAAGAAGCCATATATCTTATTCTCTTTGGATGCATCTTTTGATCTTTTTTTGTCACTCTTTGCAAACCAAAGATTTCCTTCTTCCTCAAATCCATCTTTTTATACCACATGTATCAATAACCAAATGCTAATTTCCTTTGCGAAAGCCATTACCACCAGCCTCGTTGCTTGATCAATAATGAATCACAATCCTTTTGCAGAACCTATTTTTGAAACCCCACGGATCATGAACCAACGACTTTGTTGGCACTGTTGGACTTGAATGCACACACTCACTGATATAATATGATTAGTGAGAGTAAACATGGAGATGTAAAATTGAATTTGTAAACTTTTTATATTCAGTGACTTGTGTGTGATAGTTTTTTATTTTTGAGAGGACTTGTGTGTGATACTTGTTACTTACACTTTTTTATACATTTTTGTGACTCCTTTGTCACACAAGATACAACATTGCTATTTTCTTTAGAGTGTGTATGCAAGTTATGTTTTGGAGGAAATTTCTAGAGGGTTAAGTTTATATTTTAATTTTTAAAAAATAGCAAAAATACATGTTTCCCTAAAAAAATTAAAAAATATATATTAAAAATATAAACTTATTCCTCCAAAACCTCACCATTTAATTTCTCTTTACCATCTTTAAAAAAAAAAAAATCTCTTTACTAAACAACTAGAAAATATCAAATTTTCAACTATCTCTCTATTTCTACTTTCTTTCCACTTATTTTTCTTCCGCATCCAAACACACACTTTCTCTACACTACAATACCGAATATGCTTAAACCCTAAAACACTGCACTCTCTGTTCCCCGTAACTACAATTTCTAAAACCCTAAATTCTCTTCAATAATCATCAATCAATGGCGGAAATCACTCAATTGACTCGTCACATTGAGTCCTACGTCGACTCCTCTTCTACTCCTTCCCACCAGGTTCACTCCCACCCCCAATTCAAGCTCCCAATCATTCAATTTTAATTTTTTTCTTTAATTTACTGTTTCTCTGTTAATAATGCTTATGTATTGCAGGTTGCAAGCTTGGATGCAATTGGGTTATTGATAAAGACCAATGCTTTAACTCTAGAAGCACTTGTATGTATTTTTAAATTTTTAAGCAAAAAACAAAAATTGTTTTTTTCTTCTTCATGTTTTAATTCATGCTTGCTTAATTTGTGTTTTTTTTTATTGACTTGAGTTGTTTTTCCTGTTTTGAAATTTAGGTTAGAGAGTTGGATATGTATTTGACTTCAACAGATACCCTTATTCGATCAAGAGGTATGTTTTTGTTTACTTTGCAAACTTTTTATTTTACATAAAAATCTCTGTCAGACTATGAAGCATTAACAAAGACACGATACTGAGACATCGACACGAGTAATAATTTAAGAAAATTATAAAATTGAATGTAATCACGTGTGTCGGTATTGTGTCCGTGTCGGACACTGGCACATGTTAGACATGCCTTCAATTAGGATTGTTGGTGCTACAGAGCTGTCAGATCATGAATAAGGACATAAGGTAGCAAAACTAAAACTGTGGTGAATCACCTACGTATATGTAGGAGGGCATTTTATTAGAACCACATTACAAAAATGATACGCATTTAATTGTATTCTCTTTAGCCTGATTTGTATGCTAAGATTATGTACAAATTAACAATTTATATGTACTTGTTTGCATGTGCGCGGGTGGTCGTACTGTCTATTTATGCATACAGATAGCACACAGATACTATTCGCATGCATATTTGTGTATGCATGGATGTATATATTATCATATTAGTTAATGTCTACTGGTATACTTCTTCAGGAATTCTTTTTCTGGCATTTGATTGAAGCTTGATTTATATGCTAAAATTTTGCACAAATTAACATTTAAGAGTTATATGTACTTGTGTGCATGTGAAAGGTTACTATCTATATGGGCATACCGGGTATAGCAAATCCAGCTCATAAAAAAAACTACCGATAGCAATTGCATACAGATACCATTCACATGCCTATTTGTGTATGATTGTAAATTTTTATAGTGTGTATTTTGTTTTAGATCATTTTCTTATTAGTGAATGTCTACTGGATAAACTTCTTCAGGAATTCTTCTTCTGGCAGAGGTGCTTACTCGTATTAACTCAATATCTCTAGACAGTAAAACTATACATAGCTTGGTTGGGTTCTTCAAGGAAAGAATGGTCAGTATATATCTTTATTTATTCTGCTACATGCTTACTTTTTAAGTTATTTTTTTTGGAGAGTTTTAAATTTTTTATTCTAGTTTGTTTTTTATGATGGCTTTCTGATTCCTTCTCTTTATTCTCACAATTCCTTTTCTAAAATCCATGTTACAGAGATTTCATTCATGTAACTATAAGCTTTATATTTACTACAAACAAAGTACAACCCTTCCATACACATAATATACCAAATCTGTGCGCTGTGGTACTCAATCCTAAATCTATCCCATTTATCATTTTGAAAAAAAAAACTCAATCTCTGTTGCATTACATTAAGTCTGGTTGTTTTCTTAATTGTCTAAAGTTTTGATAATTTATGAAATTCTTGTGCTTGAACCTTTAGCATTGCTGATTAAACTGGATTGTGGATTGTTGTTCATTTTGAGTTCACCAAGTTTTGTGATTGATGATTTGTAACCACTTTGATGATGTATAATTTTCCGATGATATTTTCTAATATTATTTATAATCAGGCAGATTGGAAAGCAGTACGAGGTGCGCTTGTTGGTTGCTTGGCACTGATAAGGAGGAAAAGTGTTGTGGGTATGGTAACGGGTAGTGATGCCAAATCCATTGCTCAATCTTTTCTACAACACTTGCAGGTTCAATCTTTAGGACTGTATGACAGGAAGGTAAATTATTTTTGTTGCCAAAAGGCAATAAAATTTTATGCTTCTGCTGTAAGGCAGAATTGTCTCATTTTGAAAAGACATTATGGAAAAGACTTTCATTCAAAGTAGAAATGAACACTTGAAATTATTATATATTGGCTTAATTTTCTTAATTAATCAGTCTGATAGTTGATCGGTCCTTCTTAGTAAATATTTTTATGCATTTATGTTTTTATTTTTTTTATTTTTAGAAATAACAAATGTTAGTTGTTATCTGTTATTTTTCTTAGTGGGGGGAGTTGAACACATGATGCAGTTATTATGTAGTTGTCCTCTCCCCACCTCTAACTTCATGTAAGCTATATTCACTAAACTTCTCACCTTTAATTTCTCTGTTTTAATATTGCAGCTATGCTTTGAACTGCTTGATTACCTGCTAGAACATCATGCCGATTCAATTGCCTCATTGGTAGTCCTTACTTCCCTAAACTTCTATACACCAATGAATAAAGTAAAACGAAAATAAATTTCCTGAATATACTATTATTATGGCCGATGATATGAATGTTTTGTTTAACATATAAGCACCATTCCCTTTTCCCTCAGGCTTCCACTTCCCTGTTTATATAATTTATTACCAATCAGTTTCTTAGTATGGCTTTAACTGAAGGCAACATAGTTATGATTATGAAGCAACTATAGACTGGACTTGCCCATTGATTAGTGCCGTGGCATCTCATAGTTTGTTGCATGAATATTTAACTATTATATTACCATATACGTTGTCTATGTTGAGTAAAATATCTTATCCTCTTCTTCAATAATACATTCCTTTTATTTTCTTGGTTGTTTAACTTTAAAACAAACTAGATTATTATCAATTGGCTTCTGTGTAGCTGCACAGATCTACTTATTCCCAAAAGCAACTGATATGTTTTAAAAATCTGAATTCTATAAATATTAAGAGACTTTTATGTAGTATTTGAAAATAAGAACTTATATTTCTACTTTTGCATAGAGATATCAGGATTTACCTAATCTATTTTTTTTTTTAAAAATATGCAAATAAATATTGTTATGAATATGACATAGTAATGAAGTACAAGAGCAGAGGGAAAGTGCCTCTCAAAAAAAAAAAATGAGCAGAGGGGAAAGTTATCGAACTAAATAGAACAAAAATATAATGGCCAATGTATGACTTACAATCTGCAATCCCAAAGGCGTGTTTTATGAAGCCGGTTTGTAATCATACTTATTTGTTTCAAGTTTACTGCTTATGGCTCTCTGTGACACCGGTAGGCTCATTTATTTTTTTGGAAATCTTATAACACGTTTGTTCTTGACTCTCATGTAGGAGGAGGATCTTATTTTTGGAATTTGTGAAGCCATAGATGCAGAAAAAGATCCAGAATGTTTAATGCTTGCTTTTCATATTGTCGAGTCTTTGACACGATTATATCCTGATCCATCTGGTCTACTTGCAAGCTTTGCTAGAGATGTTTTTGATCTTTTAGAACCTTACTTTCCCATTCACTTTACACATGTAAGCTCAATGTTTCACATATATTTCTCCATTGAACATCTTCCATTTATGAATTCTGATTGCTATACATCAGTTAGCCAATGACCATATATGATCCACACACTAACAATCTGATTTGTATGAATGCATATCTTCCTGTTTTCCACCTATGTGGCTATGCCATTTTATATTGAGTACTGATGCTGGAAGACTATGAAATATGGAGATTTTCTCTGAAAATATCCATTCTCACTGTTATTTGTTTGCAATCTTTGTTTCTTTACCTGAAAATATCCATTTTCATTCTGTTATTTATTTGCAATCTTTGTTTCTTTACCAGCAAACCAGTGGGGATACTCATGTGCAACGAGATGACCTATCAAGGACTCTGATGGTACGTGGAACTTTTGTCCAGATTTTGTGGTGCTTAAGTTGTTGTACTTTCTTATAATTAGTCATTCAGTCATTGATGAGAACCTCTTAATTCGTTGTCTGAAATTATGGTGCTTAAGTCCTTGTCTGAAATTTAAACGATGTTATTCAATTTTCATTCCGACTGTTAATTTTAAACCATGTTATAGTCGTTGTACTTTCTTCAGTCATTAATGATTAGAGCAGAACAGTCAGGATATAAAGTAGAAGGTTAGAGCAGAACAGTTTTATGGTTTCTTTGCTCTTCATTTCCTTTTGAACATAGACAGTAGTTGGCTGAAGACCTCACAAAGTTCTGGAGATAGAAAGAAATTGCTGGGATTCAAGTTGAATATTTATTTTAAGAGATTTTCTATTGATTACCAACATCCACATACAGTTATGTTGCTTTCTTTAGGATAGTTTTTATTATCCTGATCTTTGTTCCGTCTTCTCATCCGAAGTGCTTTTCCCTGATGGAACTTCATGTCTTGGGTTGCATTTTCTGTGTTTTGGTGGAAGATTGAGGAGGAGAACCATGCAATACTGAGTAGCATTCAAATGTTATGTTTACCCAGATTTTTTGTGTGTAAAAGTTATATATAGTGTAAGTTAGCATCCACACACTTGTTTCATATGGTGTAGCGAGTACTCTGGGAAATTTCAAATATCAGTAGCCATGAGCGTTTCTTTTATTGAAAGGTACATTGATTTAGAAGCAACTGTACAATCAATAATTAGTCAGCTTTCGAGCATATAGCATCTTAAACTTGTCAACTGCTTTTAACTTTATTTCCCTGGATTAGCTTTTGCGTTTATTAGTGGCCTTCTGCACCACCTAGATTTAGGAGTGATATATATATTAGATAGATTTGCTTGGGTTGAAAAACTTCGTTGCATATTGTTGTCTTTTTTAGGTTGATCCATTCTCCTCATATTCTGCTTCCTTTACCTAATAAAGGAAGCAAAATGCAAATATACATGTTTGTGTTATATTTGTGTGTATATGATTCATTTCATGTTGTTCAGGCTTACTATCCTCCGTAAATGGAAGAGCATGTTTCATCTTTCTCAAATGCAATTGTAATCTGATATGATATTGTATATTTTACATATAAAAATGAGTACATGTTATTCAAGTTCTATTTTTTAATATGAAATCTAAATATTTTAATTTTCTGCAGTCTGCATTCGCTTCTACACCCGTTTTTGAGCCATTTGTCATTCCTCTCCTTCTTCAGAAACTTTCTTCTTCACTACATTCAGCAAAGGTTGGTGTTTCTTTAATATGATTATATATTTCTTTCTAAATATTTGTGTAATTACCATCATACTTTTTTTTTTTTTTTTTTTTAAAAAAAATTCTTCTTTTTTTTTATTGTTTTTTTTTTTTTTATTTTTTTTTTTTTTTTTTTTTTAATTTTTTTTTTTTTTTTTTTTTTTTTTTTTTTTTTTTTTTTTTAAAAAAAAACTTAACCATTTATAGTTTCCTGTGTGTTGGTTTTCTATGCATTCAGATTGATTCCTTACAATATCTTAGAGTGTGCTCCTCCAAGTATGGAGCAGAGAGAATCGCAAAATATACTGGGGCTATTTGGTCTTCATTAAAAGACACTTTATATACTTATTTGGGGGAGCCAGATTTCTCTTTTACTCTAGCACCCACAGATGGTATTAACTTTCCAAAGAATGAAGTTGTAGTTGAAGCTCTCTCCCTCCTTCACCAGCTTATTGTGCAAAATAGTAGTCAGTTAGTTAGCTTGATAATTGATGATGAGGATGTCAACTTCATTACCAACAGCATTGCATCTTATGAGATGTACGACACTATTTCTGTGCAAGAAAAGAAGAAACTACATGCTATTGGTCGCATTTTATATATTTCTGCCAAGACTTCCATTCCTTCCTGCGATGCTGTGTTTCAAAGTCTTTTCTTAAGAATGATGGATAAATTGGGATTTTCTGTTAGCAACATTGATGGCTTGCAAAATGGTGGTATTTTGGCCTCACAAAGTGTTAACTTTGGATTTCTTTATCTCTGTATAGAACTACTCGCAGGATGCAGGGAATTGGTTATTTTGTCTGAGGAAAAGCATGAGACATATTGCACCATACTTCATAGTTCCTCAGCTGTCTTATTTAATGCCTTTGGTTCAGTCTTAGCTGTAACTGCTGACAGATGCCCCTCTGATCCTGATATATACATTGGAGGTGATTGCTCTTTTTTTATTTAGTTTAACATTTTCATCGACAAGAATTTTAATTGTATTTTGTTAAGTGGTACTCCTCTTCAATAGCTGTATCATGAACTCATGAGTCACGACAGAGTTTTAGATTTTCCTGAGGTTGTCAAGGAGAAGACTCTGATATACTGAGTCATGTATTGGAAAAGGGACTTTATCAAAACACACCAAAAGAATCCTAGGGTATATTTGGTTTGAGCAAAAATTTAATTTTCAAGTTTTCCCTTTTAATTACAAAACTGCCACCTTATTTTGTAACTAAAAGTTAAAACATGAAATGCAATTTTTTTTTACCCTCAAATCAATCAGGCTTCGGATTCTTTTGGCGTGTTTTCGTATAATTCCTTTTTCTCAATCCAAACTCAAACACTTGTGGCGAGACCGAGATTTCTTGTCACTATACACAGTTTAATTGGTGTATACTGTTGACATACTGCAGTCCGAACGAAGAAGTTACAATTAGATTGTATTGATAATACCTTAGAAATCTGATTAATTTTGATGCCAAATTGTTACTCTTTGGTTTAGGAGTATATATTCATTGCTGGTTCCAGAGGGAACCACCAGATTAGAACTATCTTTTACATTTCTGCAGTCACTAATTTTTTAATGATACTACAAGTGTGTTTGATGCACACCAAGATACATACTATGAGTCACATCACAAATTTTTGTCATGTATATTGTTTGGTGGTCAATACACAACACGCAAGCAAAAATAATGTGGGTTTTTTGCAATAGCCTTTTGAGGGAGGGAGACAGGGGGAGGGAGGAAAGAGATAGAGACAAGGAGCATACTTGAATAAAAAGAAAATTAGTATTTTTATCTTTTGCATAGTGTTGATTTTGAGACAAATAGTCTCCCCATGGTTTGTTGAGTGACAAAATTTAGAATTTGTCCCGTATCTCTTTTATATGATCATTTTGCCTATGATCTTAAACATCAAACATTTAACAAATGTTCTTATCCTTTCTAGCATCTCATTTTTTAATGAATCATCAAATCTGTTTGATTCACTGCCTTGTGAGTTGTGACATTATTATTATTATTATTATTATTATTATTATTATTATTATTATTATATCTTCACAGTGCTGATTTCTGTTTTGCTTTTGGTGCTGATATACAGTGAAGGGCTTGCAGATTCTAGCAATGTTTCATTTAGATGTTTTTCCAATACCAAAATCAACATTTGAGAATATTTTGAAGAAATTCATGTCAATTATCGTAGAGGATTTTGGCCAAACAGTACTATGGGATGCCACATTGAAAGCATTATTTCATATCGGCTCATTTGTTCAAAAATACAGCGAGTCTGAAAAAGCTATGAGCTACAGGAGTTTTGTTGTAGACAAAATTATGGAAATGCTGTCTCTTGATGATATTGCTCTGCCTTTTTCACTCAAAGTAGAAGCATTATATGATATTGGCATGACCGGTATGAAAAATATGCTGACAATTCTTCAAGCGATGGAAGGAGCCATATTTACCAATTTATCCGAGGTCTGTGTATGTTTATATAGTAATTTCATCATCTTATCTGTCGTTCAAGGCATCATGGAATATGTCATCTCACTTTTAGAAAGTTTTTGGGCTTATTTTGTCACTGCCTGCTTTTTGTTTTTAATATAATGTTGTGAAGTTGACCCCACTTAGTGGGATAAGGCTTGGTTGTTGGTGAATAATGTTGTGTTTTTACTTATTTGGATATTATTTTAACTTTCTGGTTTTTGTTTATCTAGGGCCATAGAAATTTAACATCCCATGAAACTGCTATTCAGCTTTTGGAGTGCTATTCTTGCAAACTACTTCCATGGTATTCAGCTTTTCAGAGCTTACATATTATTTTCACTTTATTGTGACTATATGAACTTTCTTTATTATAGCTGATGTTTTGGATTAGAAGTTACGCATAGACTAATTGTGCTTTCAGTTAATGAACTGTTTGCAACAATATGCTATTCAGAAACTGACAATTTCTGATGTATCTGATATTTTTGAATTGAATATGGGCAGGGTCCTTGAAAATGGAGGTGCAGAGGAGTTCGTGGTGCAATTTGCTGTGGATATTTGGAACCAAGCAGGAAATTGCATGGATTTTAATTCTCCATTTGAGGAAAAGGTAAATCTAACAGTCACACTTATGTATTAATCTTCCCTATTTATTTTAAGAACATTGTTAAAATCCTGTACTTATTATTATATAAATGCAACTACGTAGATGATCCCTGTAGTAATAGTGATTTTTCCTGCTTGTTCTGCAGGGTCTACTTGATGCAATGATGAAAGCGATGAAAGTTTCTGTTGGGTGTTGCTCTGTACAGAGTCAAAATGTTATAATTCAAAAAGCTTACAGTATACTGTCGTCACATACCAAGTTTCAGCTTAATGATGTAGGAAGATTGCCATTAAATTCTGGAAAATACGACATTTCCCCTAGGGATGAAGGGATACTTTTATTATTTGCATCAGTAATTATTGCACTTCGCCCCAAAACACACATTCCAAATATAAGAGGGTTTCTGCATCTTTTTATAATAACCCTCCTCAAGGGTGTTGTTCCAGTTGCACAGGCTTTGGGTTCTATGCTCAACAAACTCACTTTGAAATCCAATGGTGCAGAGAAGTCTGATGAACTTACCTTGGAAGAAGCTCTTGATATTATATTCAACACAAAAATATGGTTTTCTTCTAATAATATGTTACAGATATGTAATGGATCAAGTAATGGGAGCGAAATTGTTCTTACTGATTTATGTCTCGGCATCACAAATGATAGATTGCTTCAAACCAATGCCATTTGTGGGCTCTCATGGATTGGAAAAGGTTTGCTGTTGCGTGGTCATGAAAAGATTAAAGATATCACAATGATATTTACAGAGTGCTTAATATCAGACAGAAGAAAGACTTCCGTGCCTTTAGTTGAAGGCTCACTTGAAAATACTGAAGAGCAGAAATGTGATCCTCTGGCAAGGAAATGTGCCACGGAAGCTTTTCATGTTCTTATGAGTGATGCTGAAGATTGTTTGAACCGAAAATTTCATGCCACAGTACGGCCTCTATATAAGCAGAGGTTTTTCTCTTCCATGATGCCCATCTTTCTGCAATTGATCTCAAGATCTGATTCTTTATTGTCCAGGTAGATGTAATGTGCTCTCTCAAGCAAAAACTATTTTCCCTCGTAGTGGCATTTGTGAGTAGCTTTTTTTTATATATATAACTTTGATTGATACCTTTTTAACTGTAACCAGTCTGTGTCCACTGTCTTAAGTCTCTGTACACTCAAAGAATGCAGTATTACTAAATTGACAATGAGCTGTAGCAGCTATTTTGACTTGGAGTTGTGCTATATTGTCTCCCTTCGCCTCACAAATATCTAAACTTCTATTTCTACAATTTCAGATCTTTATTGTTACGAGCCTTTGCACATGTCATGTCTGACACTCCACTGATTGTTATACTGAATGAAGCTAAAAAGGTAAGTTTAAGAAATTTTGAACTATCAGTAATTACTTATCTTACATTTATCTGGCTATTAATTTTGTTTTTGTATTAAAAATTCACTTGTAAAATTTGCAGCTCATACCAGTTCTTCTGGATTGCTTGTCTATGTTGACAGAAGATATCCAAGATAAAGATATCTTGTATAGTTTGTTGCTAGTTTTATCTGGGATGTTGACAGAGAAAAATGGTAATTATGATGGCTGTAGTATTTATCTTACCTGTTTTTTAAGGTTGTAGTTTGTTGTGAATTTGACGTTGTTGCACTGCGATTCTATTTATTTTTCTTTTTAGTTTCTTTTTATTATTTCCTTGCGTGAAAGAAACTGAGGCCCACTAGAAGGATCAGTTTCAATGTTAGTACGGATTTTCACAATCATTTGCCATTGCATCTGTTGCTAGATTATTATGGTGCAATTTTTGTTATTTGCAAATACTAGTGTGTGTTCCTTGCTGGCACACTTGATACTTTATGTAGATTCTACTTGTGTTTCAACAAAGTATTAGCATGCTAGTCATAATTGTGTCGGGATGAAGATGATGACAATCATGTAATTTTTGGCAAGAAAGAATGACCTGTTAATGTTGTCTTACGTAAACCATGTTCCTGTATGCAGGACAAGAAGCAGTCATTGAGAATGCACATATTATCATCAATGGTTTAATTAAGCTTGTGGACTACCCTCATAAGACGGTATCAGACTTCCTTGTATAATTTATTTACTGCTAAAACATGCTGACTTTAGTTGTATTATAAAGGAACTTCATTGCCTAACATTTTGGCAGTTTGAATAATCTAGACATATTTACTGTTCCGAGCTACATTAGGGCCAGAAAAACATGGCTGAACTCCTGGTTATTTTTGGCAGTAACTTAGACAGTACGAAATCTTGTCTCAATTAAAAAACAAGCTGCTTCAAAAGAGCTTAGGTTTCTCAAACTTATTCAGTGATGGTTTTGTGCTCAAGAATTCCTGCCAAAACCTTTAAATCCCTCATAACTTTGTTGCAATCTTAATTGTTTAAAGCAATCAAAATTAATAATGATATTGATGGTATATTTCTTTTTCTCCCCCTGTGCAGCTTGTTCGGGAGACAGCTATTCAATGTCTTGTTGCATTGTCTGAGCTTCCTCATGTGCGTATCTATCCGTTGAGAACACAGGTTTGTCAAGCTTTTAGTTGCATTCGTTCAAATACTTGATTCGTTGATATCCAATATGTGCTGATTGCTCAATGCTTTGAATAAACAGTTTCATAATTTTGCATATTGTTAACCTTTGTATTTTCATTTATGGAAACATTTGAGTGCCTATTTTTTATTCTTAATGCTATTGACGCTGATTATATTAGGTTCTGCAAGCAATATTTAAGTGTCTTGATGATACAAAGAGATCTGTTCGTAATGAAGCTGTCAAATGCCGGCAAGCATGGTCAGTACTTCAGAATTTTCAGGAACCTTTATTTTTCTATCTGTTGCAGTGAACTGTTATGTTTGCTTCTCTTACTCATATATTTGCACGACTATTTGACAGGGCATCGATTGCCTCATCTAGGAGTCTTCGTTTCTGAAGTTTAACATCAGCTTCCCGATTCCAAGCTACTGGAAACACTTCTGAGCGTTGTTTTATTAGAGATTCTTTCACCCAAAGAAATGTTTCAAAATTTTTGCACTGGGTTGAGTCGGTTATTGATAATATTGCTTGTAAATATATCAGGTTGTTATTCTTATTAATTTGTATCTGTAGCAATTAGTTGAGTCCATTATCACCTGATTCTAGATAAGTTAAAATCCATCGAGACAATTGACCATTCATAGCTATGAGCTTGAGTGTTGAGATTAATGTAACCGTCTATTGAAACAATTTGCAAGACTAGAGGTGTATGAAAGTGTGGAAATGAGTGAAATAGAGTTAAATGTGCTGCTTAACATAGTTGTGCTCATTTAAATTCAACTATAGAGATAAACGAGTAAAAAAAAAATGTCGTTGAGTTGGAAAACGATGCAAGTCAGAATAATGTTATAGTGGTACTAGCATTTATTGACGATAACAAATTGAAATTAGCTACAGAAATTTATAAACAAAACCATTATGCAAGTTAGTGCAACATTTACCGGTTAAAGTTTTGCAACATACACCTCACACCCCAATGATACTCGTCAACCGGTTAAAGTTTTGCAACATTTTCATCCTTTGACAGCTACAATGACAAAGTTCAGATAAATCAAATAGTTAACCATGGGATAATTTGCAATTACTTGTGTTTCAAATCTGAAATATCGTTATCAACCACTTTGAGTTTGTTGTGTCACCTTGATGTTTGCTTAAAATATTTGACATCGTTCAGGACAGCTTCATAGAAGTTTTTCTCATTAAAAAATGAAAAACTTCATTTCCATCAACCTCTAGGTCTAGTAGTAGTTGGCACATGATCCGGATACCTACCTCTCCCGGTGTGGGAAACATGCATATCGATTTTTTTTCTTCATGATTTACAGAATCTGAGACTGATGAAACATAGTTTTCCATGTTTGAAATGTGTGAGAGGGTCTATATGTCTTACGAAAAATATCATTCAATTCTAGTTCGAGGATATTAACTGCTATCAAATAACAGAATTCAACTTTATATGGACAAGGTGCTGCAAAACATACGTATCGTTAAGATTCTCTAACACAAAATGCGAGTCCTATATAAAAATCTAAAACCAATTAAAATATCTAGTTTTTTTTAGGGAATTAAAATATCAAGTCGTTTATAGTTTTTCTCGAAAGAATTTTTTTTGTAGGGATCTTCATTATGACAAACATACAAAATATCTTATTCTTTTACTTTTCTTAAAAATCTTTACATTGATGAGTGTCAACTTGTGCAAACTCTTATCATGACTGAGATCCGTCGACTGTGGCCGTCATAGAGTTTGAGAATTGGTATAATTTCTGGACTGTGTCTGTATCACATGACGCGGCTGCAATATTATTGTTGTGGTAGTGTTTGCAACGACATCAACCCGCAATTTTGCTATGATTATAAATCACAACAAAACACGTATCACAACACCACAACAGATAGTACTTACCCAAATTATTTCTCTAACTTCCTTTTCTTTAAATCAATAATTAAAAGAGCATTTTAAAGGAATGGAGATATTTTACAGTAACAAGAAGTTGGTAATGAGATTGATATGAGCTTTTAGAGAGAAAATAGAATATGCGTGACTTCTAAGATAAGTAATAAATTATAACATCACAAGGACTGCAATACACACACATTGCAACAACTGCAATGTCTGCTGCAATCACAGTGACTAATATCACGACCACAACCACAACCACAATTTAAAATCATTTTGAGCAAGAAAAAAATGAGAACAGTTTTTATAGTTGAGGCAAAAAGATGTAACATACTTTCCTTTATAGTGATAGTACAAACTATAATGCTTCATAGCAGGATTCCTATAGCCCTTTTTGATTAAAAAAAACATAGGATAGACCTGATATACATTTGGCAGCACAATGCTTTCAAACAGGCCATATTTCCATTTCCAATTCTAGTGGTGAATACTTCACATGTTTTTTTTCCTTCATAGTTACAAAATTCACCAATCACATTTAAATGCATATATATCTTTATAAGGTCTTTACTTAGGGCGACATGCTCTATCCATTGGCCCAGCTTGCCTAGCCAGTTGAAAATAAGTTTCAAGTCTCTTTCTCAATGCTACATATTCTTTCTTCATTTGTTGAAAGCTCTTCCTGCATCTGCATTTTCACACAAACACCAACAATTCTATCAGTAATACATAGAAAAAGAAATATTAAAACAAGTTTGTAATAACAATGGTTTTTTCAAACAACTCTTTCTCAAATTTTACAATAAGTCTCTTATTATTTTATTTTTTTATTTTTTATATAAGCTTAATTTTTAAATTTTTTAAATAAAAAGAAGAATCATATTCCTTGATGAAATGACAGTGTACTAATGAACATAGATTTAATGCAAGATATATTACCCTTCTGCATTTCCTGTCCTGCAATATTCCCTAATTAGAGTTGATTCTGCTTTCACCTTTTTGGCCCCAATGCTGCAATGCAAACCATAATCAAGCAAAATATATTAAATTCATTGTTGAAATATGTAAAATAACACAGTGTTCACTTTATCATATACTATATAATAATTCACTCAATCCAAACTTATATGTAAATATATACCTTGAGCTGCTTCCTTTAAACTGGTGCATAATTGTGTCAAGCTTATTGAAATCCAATGGATTCCTCTCCCTGCCACAAGCACAAAAATGACACCAAATTAATTTTTAAATATTAATGTATAGAAAATACAAAGTATAATGAAATTAATATAATTAATAACTTACAGTGTTTGTTCCAAGCTTGAGATAAGCCTAGATGAATCACGGTAGTAAAGAGTGACAATTTCCTCAACAAAATTAGGATTAGCATCATCTTGCAATTCTTCAAGTTGGATAAATTGTTCATCAAGATGTCCCTGCATATGGCCAAATACTTGATTAGTTATCAATGAAGAATATAAAGTCGATTAACATACATAAATAATGTGTATCGACTGTTAAGTACATTTTTTTGTAAGGTAAATATAACATAAAAAATATAACATCAAAACACAACAATAATCTTTGAAAAGATAATGTGATCCGAAGATGTAACATGTTGTATTCTTAATGATTGGCTATGAAAAAAAGAAAGTTATAAGGTGAAAATTAAGGAACCTACTTGATCAAAGAGGGACTGTTTCATTGCAGCAAGTTGTCTACGGGAATTGTTTCTGTCCATGATGATGATTAGAAGAAGATGAAGGGACACAGAAAGAATAAAAGAGAGGAATGAACAATGTAATTGTAGTTGGAATTGGAATGCATGATTTTTGAAGCTGGGGTGGGAGGGTTTTTATAGCACCCAAAAGATGTCCTGTCCTATGCTGTAAGAGAATCTAGTGAATGTGATTCAATCATGTAAAATGGATCACTTCATATGGTACTACCAGTAGGGAAGTGAAACCATGATTTGTTGTAAATTAATATCCTTAATTTATTCATAAAATTTACAGATTTTTTTATTCATTAATAAATACTAACAAGATTCAAATTCCACATATGTCAAATCCTATGTAAAGTTTCACCTGCTAAAGTTTTATTAAAATATAGTTGCACAAATTTGATTTGCAGTATACCTACGTATAGTTGTGGAGACATATATCGAGACTATCAGGATTTTTTTAAGAGGTTGACATCATCCGACATACGCGATAAATAAACATCGACAAGAAATCGAACCTTCAATCAAAAGTATGCATCACTTTTTTTAAAGAGAAAAGTATCTGTGCATTGTGTCAAGATTGATATTTTATTATAGAAAGGAATTTAGTGTCACATTCAAACAGAAAGTCTCATTCCATCGATGTATTATATGTAAATATATAACCAAATTCAATCAATTAAACAGGGGAAAAGGTTTAATACTTTAATTAACACCATTAGCCGTGGACACAGTACTTGTACGGATCATTGGGGACATCCTTTGAGCTTCTTGCTTCTTGTGATGTTAGAGAACATATATGTAAAGAAGATGAATGACTTCTTTCAAATCAAACATTGTTTGGCATCTTTTAGCATCTAAAATGACAAATACTTTGACAAATACATTTGCTAACCAAAAAGATGACCACTACATTAATAATTTGTGAATATTGGATAAAATATCATTTTCTGATTGGTTTTTATTTTAATTTATTTTTTGATAAAAATAATTGGTTTTTATTTGAAGATAATCTCAAATCTTCGTTTAAAACATTTTTTTAATATACTTGGTAAAATTTTGCTGTAAAATATTGGAATACAAGAGAAATACTAATGCTAAATTAATCCTCGTGTTTATCTTTTTGAGGCAAATCCTCTTCTTTTTTTTTTTGAACGGAAAACCTCATGCTTATTTTGAATCTATGATGCACTAAATATGTAAATTTTGAACTTTGTCATATATGCCATGATGAGTGACTCGTGATAATTGAAATACTTCAGTGTTTTTGATACCTACAAATTGTCAAATTTAGTTTTCTTTTGACATGCAAAGATGAAATTTAGTCTTTATTTATATCCTCTAAAATCTCTGTTTTTGGTCTTAACCATCCGATTTATAAGAGAATGGATTCAGGTAATCTCGCGTTAAGCTAAGAGGTAACTTAAGTCTAGTTAAAAATTGTTCTAGTCATGTTTCATATATTATGTTTAATGGAAGGTCGCGTGACCATCTCGTATGACATCCAATAATATCTATAGAATAATGTTAGGATGCGACTCTTAGTTTTTTTTTTTGTCCTAAAATTGATTCTATTTTCAGGTAAAAAATGTAGATTTAATTTTTTTGTCAAATAGTTTAGTGGTTATAAATTCACCTTTAAAATAATCATCTTACATGTCACTCTTTATAAACTCTAATAATATATTAGGTTTTTAATTATATTATCATAAACTTAAAGGCATGATTAAGTTGATGTTGCGAGGAAAGTTAAAAATTATGGAGAACAAAACAAAAAAAAGGGGATGTCTCAAACATTACCCCTTTCAAAGAAAAATCCATTTTTTTTCTTACAACCAAATACAATTTTCATCTGCTTCATTCAACTTGTGATCTTCATCTATTTCGCTCCATAATCAAATCATACTTGTCATTAGAGGTAATTAATTACCCCCAATTCATCAAGAGATAATGTGGGCCTCACCATTTTGGTTTTTTCTTACAATCAATTACCATTTTCATCTCAAGAATATCAAACTTCTTCATCTAATTCGTTCAACATGTGATCTCCATCTTTTTCATTCCAGAATCGAATCATACTTGTCATTATGTATAAATTACCCCAAATTCATTAAGGGGTAATGTAGGCCGCACCCCAAATATTTGATATGCAAGAACGCGAGTTAGTTTGTCTGAGTTTTATTGTTATACTCTTTAAAAAGAAAAAAAAAAGAGAGTAGAGAACAATTATTATCTTAAAAAAGAAGAAGCATATAACCATCATATTTGACAATATTGTTATACTCTTTAAAAAGAAAAAAAAAGAGAGAGTAGAGAACAATTATTATCTTAAAAAAGAAGAAGCATATAACCATCATATTTGACAATCCACTATAAGGTCACCACTGCGTGACACCACTCAAATGCAAACTATCTATCCTCTCTATAAATGAGATAAAGAAAGGTTATTGACGGCAGATGAAGATGCATGCATTAACATATTCCATCTCTGCTATACGGACGGATGCATAAAAATAAAAGTATGAATAGAATTAAGTGACAAATTCATTCCCTTTTTTATATGTAAAATGAATAAATAAAAGGAGACAAACATAACCAAATATAGCATATGCCCTGCGCTCTCTAGTCTCAACTCAAAAGATAAATTAACTTAAAGAAATTCCAAAAACATTATTATTGGGAATCACATGAGACAGAATTTATCCTCAAAAGGGACCCTGCTTACGGCGCCTAATATGATAATTTACACAGTAATGTCATAACAAAAGAAGAAAAAAAACCATTCCTTTTGATGCTATAATAACTTCAAAGATTGGATTATCCGTAACCCTAATATAATCGGTAATACTAATATTGTTAGACCGAATATCTTCCGTTGTGTTGTGTTTTTAATTCGACTCGTTCAAACTAAAAATAAAAGAACCTCAAGGTTTTTTTTTTTGAAAGGTTTAAGGATTTAGTTTTTATGAAATGGTAGTGTAAATATTTTTATTCATACACCCAATTAAATCACACAACGTAAAATATTTTAAAAAAACTAATCTAAGAAAGTAACATTACGATGTCATCTAATTGAATACATATATAAATAAATTTTCATATGGAAATCATGTATAAAATGTTAATCTCCTCTCAACAAAAAAATATAAGTGTTAATCTCTTTCAATCATGAGACATATCGCATACATTGATTGCATGCCTCGTTTTTAAAGAATAAGGTTTATGTTTCATAAAAAAAGGTAATTAAGGTTTATGGCTGGATGAACTTACTAGTAATGAAAAGTTGATAATGTTGTTGATTCCATGAAAAGACATTTGCCATGATTAAAGTGGGATACTTCGTTTATATATTTTTCTTTTCATCAATTCTAGAACCAGAATGAATGTTGCTGTACAAACAAACACAAAATAATTTTTCTTTTCCTGCGTTTTCAGACTTTTCTCATTGATATATGTAAGATTATATTCACCTGCAAATCAAACGATCGATTCCAAATTAGATAATTAGAATATATATCATCGTTATTACGTATGTATTCTCATTTTTTATTTTTATTTTAAATCCATCATTCTTTATTTCAAATAAATCAAAGAATCATATTTTTCATTCATCATAACTTGAATCCATGCGTAAAATATGTTAATCGATCGTATTTGATGTTAAGAGAATCACTTCCTCCACTATATATCATTCCCTCCCGAGTTCAAAGTATACATTTTCCTCATTTCATATGCAATAAATGTCAAGAGAATCACTACTTTCTTGAAAGATAGTTGAATTCATACACCCTCCTCTTTTAGTAAATTAAATTCCCCGCGTCTTTTGATTACACTCATCACTCATTTTATATTAAAATATACACTCTCCTTCACTTAGAAGTAAAAATCTTGAGTAAATTATATTTTCATCTTCTATGAGATGTTTGAATTATATGCTCCTCTCTTAATAATTAAATATACATACACTTAAGTTCATTTTAACATAAACAAATATTTGTATGATATATCTATTAACTTTGATCCACAATTTAAAAAAAAACATTTATTTATAATTTCAATGTCAATGATAATTAAATTTAAATATTTGATTATAATTTTATAATTTAGAATATAAAATATATTTTTAAACAACCATATTTTATCGGCTTTAGTAACTTTTCACATATTTTAATTTTGTTGTGTTTTTTCTTCATATTTTGATAGGGTTTAAAAATACATATTAATTATATTGTGAATCAAAAGTAGAGAAAATATGCAGTCAAATATTTATTATATAAAAATGGACCAGTAATACTATTTTTTTTTGCATTTTGTGTGTTGGACTATTGTTGCTAGATTATTAGAAATAAAAAATATTAAAGGAGGAAAGTGTAAATTTTAACATAAGAGAGATGAAGAATGTGATTCAAGCTTCTCTTAGGGGACAAGGGATCAATTTTTTCTAATATGTTTTTCACAAGAGGGGAGTGTATATTTTATCATAAGTGAGAAAATGAGTGTAATTCAAGTATCTTTCAGAGAAGAGAAGTGTAATTTACTCTTTATGTTAAAATCTATACTCTTCCTTTTTTTATAAGCTAGAAATTCTATACTCTTTTTTCTTTATGAAAAAAAAAACTCATTTATGGAAAAGAAAAACAAAACATGAGGAACATAAATCTAACCCATATTACATAATGATCTCATTCCTATAATCTTGAATATAGTCATTCTATGTCATTGGATCACTCCAATAACCAACGATACACATGTTAAAAATGGGAGTATATCAGGTAAATGGATCCACCATAACTACAATGAGAATCATCTAGAATAGAATAGAAGCCTAATGAAATTTTAAATATAAGACGTTATTAAAGGTCATAATAGTTTGACCCAAAAAAAATTCATAATAGTGTTTTTATTGAAATTACTAAATTTTGGTTTGAATGTTTTTTTTAAAAAAATAAAAATAAACTAAGTCAAGACCTTGAGAGGGGCGCACTATACATCCTCAAGTCAAGACCACTAGACCAACCTAAATGGGTCAATTTTGGTTTGATTTATTAAATTTATGTAATTTAGTTTCTTATTTCTTTTTTAATTCATAATAAATTTGATTTGATTTGATCTTTGTTGAGATAAATATTAATTTTAGATAAGATTTTATTAATTTTAGTTTTGAAAATAAGAGAATATAAGGTATTTTTATTTTTATTAAATAAAACTTAATATTTTTGGTGGTATGACGGATCCGGAAATTTTGATTCGTGGGGGCAAGATTTTATATAAGAAGTATTTATATAAAATTTTAGCAATGTGTAAGTGATAAAATAATAACATCATTATCATTGAAAAAAATACTTGAGATTATAAACATTATTTTTATAAGATTCGTTGACAATTACAAATTAAAACTGTTTTTTATGTGTTTTTATCTTCAAAAAAGTATTTTATTTGAAGGAATATTCAAAAAAGTATTGTAGAATTTTATTCATTTTCAACACTATAAAAATATTTCTCTTTATATGTAAAAAAAATCATTCAAAATGATCTATCTAAGAAAAACCATTGCTGCTGAAAACAAACACAATTTCTAGAAATACAAAAGAAAATTTATAATTTTCTAAAGGTATCACTGAACTTTTGAATCTTATCTTTCATGTCACCACCATCTTGTGGACACTCACTTCTTTTAAAAATATGGAACCTATGTCATTGATAGGTAGGAAGAAATTAAATGAAATTGAGTGGGAATGAAATAAGGATGAAGCTTAAAAAGAGGGAAACCACATAGGGGAAGGAAAGGCAAGTAACAAATAAATATAGTGGTCACAACTGATTTTGACCGTTTACATAACAGTTCCCTCTTATCAATTTGTTAAAAAAGTCAACCCCTCAACTTTTCATTGGACATGTGTCTCACTTTATGATTTACATCATAGTTTTAAAACTCGGCTCGGTCTTCGACTCGGCAGGGGTACTGGGTCACTGGGTCAATGGTCGAACCACTGAGTCATTGGTCGAACCGCATGACTGAACCGGAACCACTCGGATGACTCGGTTAGATGACTCGGTCTTAGATTAAATTTA
>Ga0228711_1004045_pt1 | contig 22715 bp, 15 predicted proteins | sample MedpolnodulmetaG_2_FD_177996 | JGI IMG/M metagenome (GOLD analysis project Ga0228711, IMG submission 177996) | Root nodule microbial communities from Medicago polymorpha collected in Santa Monica, California, United States - brown nodules | ecosystem: Host-associated > Plants > Roots > Nodule...
AAAACCAATTTAATTTTTTTTTTTTTGATGGAAAATCCAATCTATGTTGTTATAATACTTTCTAGATTAAAAGTATATTAATCATAAATATTAATTTATCATTTTCTACAAAAGAACACTTTCAATTTTTTTTGAAAGATTTCTCTATTTCTTCCTCTAATTTCATCCACCCAAAGCTCCCCCTTGCCTCCAAACTCCCAAACAGAGCCCAAGACAATGAGTAAATGAGTCACCACCCAATATTTCCTCATTCCTAATCGATGTGGGACTAACCACTCACACTTAAAATCCAACAAACTCAAGTGCCGCATTAAATAAAGATAAGACATTAAGAGTGTTAGATGTGAGATACTAACAGTTTTGGATGAACTTTTTGTTCAACTTCTGCACATCAGAGCCTGTAGTACAAGGGCTACTACTAGCTAGTAGAAGTAACCTCAAGAGTGTACTAGTACAGATGAAGGAAATAACATGGAGGAACATAATATGTTTCTATAAGTCAACAATATTTTAATAAGGTTGAAGCTAGCATAATATGTTTCTATAAGTAAATTTGAAGATTGTTGTATGTAACATTGACATTTTAGATTGGAAGTGTTTCAGATATGTGACATATGTCAGTATCTATTCTATACCAACACAACACCAATACATATTTTATATTCAATCACTTTTATTTTTTTTTTTTTAAATTGTTATTGGTGTCTAAGTGTTAGTGTCCGTTTCGTGTCCCGTGTCGGTGTTTGTATTAGTTTTTCATAGTTCATGTTGTATATATTTTTTTCCCAAAAAATGAAAAGAAAAATAATGAAATGTTACTTGTCAAAATATATGAATGATTTGATGCAGGGTTCATACAAGAATGACTTGCTTGGGCTTGAGTTTGATCCATTAATCCCAGGTGACCCAAAACTGACAGGAGAATATGTGATGACACACATGTTGGGGATTGAATTAAGCCATTCTCAGTGGTGGGACTTAGGTGCTCTATTTTCCATTATCATATGCCACAGGATTCTATTCTTTATTATTCTCAAGTTCAAGGAAAGAGCTTGACCATTATTTCAAGCACTTTATGCAAAAAGAACCTTACATCAGCTTGAGAAAAGACTTTTTTTTTTCGGAAAATGCCATCTTTTCCTTCCATGAGGCATCAACCAATTCATTCACTATCTTTTCAAGAGGATCTTGATTCTCCATTCCACAACTAGAAGAACGACCAGAAAGCAGAATATATAGCTATAATTAAATTCTGCTGGATTTTTCAGATATTAGTTGCTTTTATATGGTTATTTAATTAACTCGCAAAATTTGCATTCTTTTTGTTAGCTTATGTATAGGGGAGGAAATGTTTCAGAGCCTTTTGCACACTTAATATAAGAAGATTGAATATTGTTTGGTGATTGAATATTGATGTCCTTGCATCAACTGATCCTCAAATGTTTGGACTTTGGAGAACCCTGCATTTGAACTATATATTTAGACAGTAATATGTGAGCATCATTTATAATTTTTTTGAAAGAGGTGGAAATTTGATGATTCACATAATCAAAGCTAGAAGCATAATTGCACTAATAAAATCAACAGAAATAGGAAAAAAAAAGAAGGTAAAAATAGGAAATTTGATGATTCACATAATCTAATTTTTTAATTGGACAGCTAAATAATGAGGCGTCTTACACGTGTCATAGGGGTGTTGGTGTTTGACACATGTTAGACATGAGACATGCCTAATGCAAAAGGTGACCTTGCTCATGAGAAAACGCCTCCAGGCCCCTAAGAACTCATGGAGTTTCTCATTTATGCTACATTGGCTGGTTGGTACTTTGTTTTGATTGGCATAGTTTTGGATCTATTCTCTATTTGCAGCAATCTTTTGTTGAACTTTTGTTGCTTTGTGTTCTTTGAACTATTATGATGATCATTATGCATCAATGGACCTACTAGTTTGAAGGATCCATATCCATGTCTCTGTTGCATAGTGCTTCTGCTACCACTAAATGTAGGAGGAGGTTTGTGCTAACTAGAATGTTTGTTTCACATTCTCACATATAAGATATATAGTTTGATACACTAGTTTGCTTTTGGTACCAGATATGTTTGTTTGTCACCTTAGCCATCGATTGACTACTCACCTACAACTGATGATTCCCAAGAAAGTATGTGGTGGCGCGGTAGAAAATTTACCAAATATATTTCAGAAATCAGAATCCAGCTGCGCCAAAATCTATGGTCAGAAAAGCAGCTCATCAAGTATTTTATTTTCAATTACATAATGTATCAAAAGGTGTGCAATTAAGCTTTGCTGAAAATAACATTTTGAGGTTAATTTCAGATTATAGATCGAGTATCTGTATTAATAGTTTGTATTTAAATGGTAATTGTGGTTAACATTTTAGTTATTGAAGTCATTGAATTGCTTAAGCAATCTATTTTGTACTTCATGTATTGTCAAACATCCAAACTTGTATGTAAATGATGCAAGGGGAACACTAGACATGACAAGAAACAAATTTTTTTTATTCTTAATTTGATTACTTTATAATTTTATTATTTTAAAACTTGCAACTTTTGTATGTTTACTACAGAAAATCTAGATGGTGATTAGGGATTATATTCAATTTTTATTGCTGTTTATCCCAATATAATTAGCTAAAATTGTTTTATAGAGATTGGTTGTGAATTAGCTACTAAATGGTAACACTTTTTGATGTTGCTGATAATACTCTCAGGGGTTACTGAAACTACTTAGTAACATAGACTTTACCTAACAAATGTTACTAAATCTAAAAAGTAACATGTTTTTGATTTAGTAACACTTTTCAATTGTTACTAAATCTCATATATGCTGCTGTGTTCCACTAATATCGAATGTTCTTTTCAATTGTTATGACTTTGTTGATATACTGTCGAAATATTTATGATTTCGTATTGAATTTACCTTTGTGATAATCCAGGAAAAAGCCTCACAAAGTTATACTCATAAATCATATGCATTTCAAGGAATTTACTGTGTTTTTTAAGTTTTATTCCAGTTAAAATAACTCAGAGAAGGCAAAGAAAGTAGCAAATGATATAGTGAATGAGTGCAATTCACACCATACTTTGATTATAAAGAGAGTCACAGTAGCAGATTAATAGAACTAAGTAAATAACATCACTATAGTATCAACTGATAACAAAAACTGAAATATAGAGGCTGCAACACCCCTCCAAAGTTGGAATTTGTATGCCTAATAACGTTCCAAGTTTGGATTGGAGACCGGTGAAGCGACCAAGAACTAATTGGTGTTTACACAGTTGATGTAACATACTTACATTATTAGTTATTGATTTCATGATATACCTTTAATGATGAATGGTATTATGGTAATGCAAGTGATAATAAAAGACTAAAGCTAAAACAGAAAGTACTTTATGACCATACCCAAGACAATAACTCTCCCCCTCCTCTCTCTCTTCATAATTTATCCATGTTACTGTTTTGTGTAGTAGAAAAAATATTTTTCTTAGAAATTTATTGATTAATTAGGCAATATTTGTACTACGAACCGAAACTTTATACCCCATACGTACCGAATTCTTCTCATGTCGCGTACCGCAAACCCAAACCCAAACCCGTATCGTAGCGAACTCAAAATATGGTATGAACATAATGAGTCACATGAAGTACAAATTTGAAACAAATTAAAAATAACAATAGAATACAAACAAAAAAGCCACAAAAATTCGAATACAATTATTATATCTCAAACCGGAAGTGATGGAGACCAAAACAGAAAGTTTCAATGGTGGTTTTCTAGAAGAACGGTTGGAGGTTATTTCACCTTTATTTTCACCATAGTTTGATAGTTACAATGATCAATTATGAAATTTGATTCATATTGCTAAAACACACTTTAAAGCCCCGGCACATGTAGGGAACCATTGTTTGGATCAGGTTAATAACATCTAATCATATTATTAATTTCTTTTTCTTTACTAGAGATTGATTCTTCAATAATCTTAGCAATAACGAGTATGGAGTGCAAAAAAAAAAGGTGGAAATCCACTTTCATGCGTATTGGTACCTATGGAAGTGGCGAAACAAATCTGTTTTTGAGGAAGGATTTTTAAGACCTTAAGATCCTATTCACGTAATCCTCAAGATAGCGAGGGATATTGATAATTGCGAGTACAATTGTCTTACAAGAGGGCAATATAAGATGGTTACTAGGAGATGTAATCTTAATGGGGCCACGCCCTCTTGATCTGTCGTATCCATGAGGTCATAAACATGAATTGGCAGATCAGTTTAAAGCATACGTGTTGAGAAGGCAATAGAAGCGTTGATTGGTTAGCTAACTATAGCTTAAATCATAGTTCATTCATTTGATGTAATAAATCTGGAAAATCCTCTTTGATGATATTTTTAGAGTTTGTATGTCTAAGAATGTGTGTCGGGTTTCGTATTTATTTTTCTCATGGGTTTTGCCTTCTTCTTGTACCAATTTCTTTTGTTCAAATTGACCTAATTTACGATGATTAATTTGGTTCAGATTTCACATCTTTTAGCAGTAGAACCAAATCAAATTAAACAAATAATATTTGGTTTGGATTGGTTGATTTTTTTTTTTTTTTGACAAAAACAAAATGATATTCATTAATTCAAATTGAGAGATTACATCATTCAACACCAAAACGTAAATGATGAATATGCGAACAAACTCACAGCATCCAAGTTAATAGCATACAACGATATAATGCCTACAAAAATATATGATAAAATTAAAGTGACCGGAATATCCATGGCCTCCGGATCTGCAACGTTGATGCCCAAATCTTTGATTGAATAATCGATCTTCAATATGAATCAAATGAACACCGCAAGAAGACGGAAAATCAAACAACGCCGCACAAGACGACGAACAACAAACCACCACACTTAGATGATGAAATCACAAAGAAAAAACTTAGATCTATGTGAAAATCACTTATTTAGATTGAAATATAGAGAAAAAGATGAAGAGGGGTGATTTCAAGTCAAGAATTGACCCAAAACCACCCCTCAATGGAAAATCTGGAAGAGAAAATCTAGAGAGAGAAAATTAGGGCCGGCTTGTTGGATTGGTTGATATTTTTCGTAAAAATGGAAAGTAAAAATAAATAAAATACTTTTTGCTCAATCTTAGCAATATATCATTAAAGGAAAACGAGTTAACTATGATAGATGAGTCACGGTATAAATGAAAATTTTAAAATTTGTATACCCACATAAAAATTGAGAAATGTGAAACATAATCTTAGTAAACTTAGTAACTATGCACACATATTTGTTGGTTTGGTGGAGTCCGGGTATGCTTCATTTACATATGCTCCATTTATCCCATTTAAGGTCTTGGATGAATGACATGTGGTGGTAAAAGAAAAATTAAGGGTTGAGATTTAAAATAATTAAATAGAAATTAATCAGGCATCCTCTTCCCTCATGTTCTCTTCGCCGCTGTTATCCTTTCTAGGTCATATTCTCTTCTTCTTCACTTAATTTTTTGTCAATTTCCATCGAAATATCACCTTTTCATTTTTTTTTCCTTTTCTGAATAATAATCAACTACATAAAAAGCAAAAACAATATAAGATAATAATTTCAATTTGAAATGGCTGCAGTTCAGTTCTATTATTATAGTGAAACATGCGCACCACTGTGCTCCTTCTAAGTATTTGAACATGATAAATGAATCTTCTGGTGTGGAAGAGAAGAGAAGCAACGGTGACGGCGGAAGAGGAGATGTTGTGTTTGATCGACGGCGGCACCGAGAGGCATGGCAGTGAATGACATGATTGAGGAAGATGAAGCCATGTTTCATCTCTATTTTTTTTTTTATTGAAAAAACTTCTGTTTTGTTTATTTTTAATCTGAACCATTCAATCTTTTTTTACCACATGTCATTCATCCAAGACCTTAAATGGGGTAAATGGAGCATATGGTAAATGGAGCATACCTAGACTCGGTTTGGTGTGAGAGTGTCTGTGAACTCATTGGTTCGGTTCATTGAATATTAAAATTAAAAAAACGAGAACGAAACAATCAAGTTCGATTTCTTTGGATTGAAAATTTGATTTGGTTTTTCAGTTTCATCGATTTTGTCCGAATCGATCACACTACTAATAGTTTTTGTCTTCTCATCTGCACCAGTAATGGGATGTGAATATCCTTTCATTGTTCCTTATTGTCGGTTCTTAAATTTTTTGACTGGATCTCACACGACACATCTTTAGAGGGAATACTTAGGGTGAACCCCACATGTTATACTAGTAGTATTTACATCTATAAGCAACACACTTACCTAGAATATGAGGAAATATGAGTAATTTCTTATAACAATTTAATGCCAAGAGACGGTGTCCTTTGCGTCTCTTGTAGAAGGGCCGGGCAAGAAAAATTAAGGACAAGCAAGTTCCACGTAGATAAGAGACACCAAGCTCTAATGCTGAAAATAAAAAATACATGTCACCTGGATGCTAAGACACCGCTAAGAGATGATGCTGCCTAACCATCACGTATCATAAATGGTTGATGTTGCCTATCCATATGCAATTTTCAGTGCTACTTAATATACAATATTTAAATGTCTCAATGTTGTTGCAGATAGACTCTAAAAAAATGTGGTACGTGATGATACAAAATGCTCTTCTCAATGGGAATAAAAAAAAAATTCCAGGACATGGTTTTGTTTTAAGCACAGTAACACATTATCACTGGCATGTACTCAGCCAAGGACTTGTTTGGCTATCACTTCTAATTGAGTCTTGTACTCATTCTAACACTTCTCTATAAGGAATAAACAATCCGAGAATGCAAACAACGTTCATTCATATTGTACTTGTGTGATTGACCACAAGTATGGTGTACATGTGAACACATGCAACCCTCAGATTAATTTCCCATCTACTCTATCTCTTCATAATTTTTCCATGTTACTGTTTGATTTGGTACAACATTAATTGATAGTTCTTTGGTACTTGTTGTACATCCATTCTAGGTTTCCTTATATCTTTTCAGCTTATTTTATGTTATATATACGTACCCTTCATAATAATAAACAAGTCAATTTTCTTTAGCTTCAAATCAACATAAACATTATAACATGGAGATTGGTAGCAACAACAAAGGATGCAACATGGGTGAGAGTGAAGAGGAAGCATGTTGTGGTCTTAATAGAGGAAGCTTGTTAGCATGGGAGGATGTAAGAGTTATGTTGCCAAATTTTGGGAAAGGACCAACTAAAAGGTTACTTAATGGTCTTAATGGTTTTGCTGAACCTGGTAGAATCATGGCTATTATGGGTCCTTCTGGCTCTGGAAAATCCACTTTGCTTGATACACTTGCAGGTTCATAACTAGTTACTTCATTCTTATTATTCTTGCTGTGCTAAAATATGGTACTCGTTCCTGCAAATATGCCTCGTTTAAGTTTTGGTCCCTGTAAATTTTTTTTTTGTTTTTGGTCCCTGCAAAATTTTTTGTTTTTTAAAATAGTCCCTCCAGGGACTATTTTTAGAAACAAAATTTTTTGTAGGGACCTGTTTAAAAAAACAAAATATTTTGCAGGGACCAAAAACTACAAAATGGGTCTAGTCATCATGTGCCACGTATGCAAATCATCACAAAAATGGGGTTAGAGACTATTTTAAAAAACAAAAAATTTTGCAGGGACCAAAAACAATTTTTTTTTTACAGGGACCAAAACTTAAACGAGGCATATTTGCAGGGACGAGTGTAATATTTAAGCCTTCTTAGTGTATATGTTTCTTATTATGTTTCTTTGGTTGTGATAGTTCTTCTTTTCTTAACGTCAAATATTCAAACATGGGTCAATTCAAGGTTTTCCTAAAACCACAACAATATCATGTTTTTTTTGGAAGGAAAAAAGTTTAAGCTTTTATTGCTTTCTTCCGATGGTCACTCTCTTTCTAACACCCACCTTAACCACCACTCTCTTATTCGGTGGAATCTACATAGGTACTACACTTTATAATTGGATCCCATATAAAGTGATGAAACACGTGAATTTTATCCAATATAAGAGTGAGTGTTAAAGAGAATATTAAAAAGTGAGTGTTCATAACATTTTTCTTTATTCAATTGGAATAATTTATAAAAAAAAATTTAAACAAAAGACACTGACGCCTTTTCAAATCTAGTTAATTAAAAATGAAGAGAAATGACAAGTATTGGAGGGAAGACTATGCTAAAACCAAAAGTAGACGGCCAAAGACATAAACAATATATATGTTCGATAAAGCCTTAAAAACAAGCAAATTTAATAAAACGTCTTATAATTAAGGAATTAATGACTAATCATCAAACATTTTGATGACATTTGATGTTGACCATTCCAAAACCAATTCCCGATTGTTATTTTGATGATATTTGAATTTATTTTAATACTTTTGGTAAAAGTTATGTTTGTGCTCGTGAATTTAACTTTGTTGATAGGAACAATGTATAATATATGTAAGGTTCGGGGTTTAAACCCCGACTATAACCAAAAATAAAAGTTATGTTAATGTTAACAAGTGCTCGTACAACATCTCCCCAACACCTGTTCTTTCTTAATGTTCTCAACGTATTTTTATGTTCTATGCATCGGAGATCAATGAGCTGGTGGATAACAGTTCTCCCAGTAGAAAACGTTCTAGTAGAGGTTGCATTGGAGAACAGTTCTCCCGGTGGAGGGAGAGAGAGAGAGTAAAATAGGGCGTGTTGAGTTCTAGAATTGGAGAAAAAAGAGTCATTGGTTGTTAAATACTACACGGTATACTTGAACCCACAATTTGGCAGCTAAAAGCAAAATTTTGGTTGATGCTTCTAGGGTATTGTTAAGGAAATTAAAAGTAGTAGGTATGCATTGGATTCAACAATTTTTTAACTATTAAAAAATTAAATTTATAACTTTTTATCATTTTCCAATACAATATTTTTATTTTTATTCATTTAACAAATACTCTAAGAGCACTCTTTAACATTTCTCTTTTAATAATTACTAAGAAAAATAAATTTGGAAACCAAACAATTGAACTGAATTGCTTAATGAGATCCATCAAAAATAAATTGCTTAAGAGAACTTGAGTTCGATTTATGAGTCGGTCAATTTTTCACCAGAATTTATTTACCCCTCTTTCCTTTGAGAACCAAAGCATCAACACCAAAATAAAAAATATTTGGGTTGCTATACTTTTTAAAGTATTGAATTTTGATCTTTTTTTAACTTGGGTTGGAGTTTTGCTCATTTTGTAGAGTTGGGTAAGAAAGTGGAGTAAGGGATAAGAGTTTCTTAAAATAAATTTAGGAGGTAATTTAAAGAGAGACACTAAATTCCTCAAAAAAAAAGAAGAGAGACACCAAAAAATAGATAGCAGATATAACATTAGTTGTCTCCATACCTTAATTTCCAATTTTTTGTCAGCCCCCGTTGAAAAGAACTAGCTAATAATAGTAGTTCTCTAGCTTTATGGTACAATATATCATCAATTTTGTGGGTGGATTTGTATGTGGTCAGAAGACTATGAATGTGCTGTAATTAATGAAATTTGAATATTTTGTTCTTAATTAATTGGTTTAAATTTGAGGGTCGTATTATCTCCGCGAGCTTAGCTCAGTTGGTAAGGATATTGCATAGCTGGATTTCGAACCCCGAACACTCCATTTTTCCACAATTAAATTGTGTGAGCTCTAGCCGCTAAGCTACTTGACAAAAAAAGTTAAAAATTTAGGATCATACTAACTAGTTCATCCGGGATACAAGTTAAAAAAACAAAAAAGAGAAATTTTGTATTTAAGACAACATTTTCTACACTTTTTAATATTTGATTATACAAAGTTTCATTTTTTTACTAATTTTGTTCTCTTAATTGATGTTTCAAGACATTAGTTAGCATTTTTCTAAATTTTAAATATAAATTTTAAAAAAATCTAAACTTAGATTTTGGTTCGTCCAATATTGTTCCGATGGTCCACATGTATTGACTACATACAGCAAACTACACTCAATTCAAATCCCAATTTTGGTGGTTGGGATTGTCAGATTAGAAAATTATATGTTCGAGCCTCATATTTTGACTTGTGGATTTTGAAAAAGGGTATATTTAATGAGGATGAGAATGTAGGTGTGATAAAAATGAAAATCTATCTGCTGTTTCTTAAACATTTTACTTTATATTGTCGTTTTTATGAGAGAAAAATGAGTCAATAGAAATCAATATATTTGATTTATATTATGAATTAGATACATCAATTTTTGCGGACTTATTTGTATGATATAAAAAAAACTAAAGAGAATAATTAAGATTGCACCAAAAAAAGTTCAATTTATAAGAAATTTATTAAACAGAAATTTATAAATTATTATGACTTTATTTTGTCTAACCCTTTCGATTTTAAAAAGAAGTTCATCTTAATAATTCAAAGTATGATAAGTAAGTAAAAGCCCAATCAAGTGTTGGTGTCGTAAGATAAAAATTCCAAATAAGTTATTCTCAAAAACTTAGTTAAACACATATTTTTGATATTATTGTTTTACGAATCTTTAGTTAAAGATCTATTTGATGAGCTATTGTGACATCTATAATTTGATTAGATGCATGTGTTACATTATTGGTGTATAGCAATTAATCTCTTGATATAAACTAAAACACATGATATATTTTTTTTGGAACACAACACATGTTGATATGTTTTGACTAAAAATAAGGTTTATTCATTCAAATCGATAAATTAACACGGTTATGTAAAACTAAAAAGAATGAATCTACGATAAAAATTTACATCATCTAAATTAATAGCATAACCTACAAAAGTGACAACATTAAAGTGAGTGGAATACAATATGTAGGATTAGTGCTCAAATCATCATGAATTGAATCTATAATGAGTTAAAGTTGGTCTATCAATCTGAACGAAACACACACCACAACATGATGAGAAAACCAAACTTTGCTACATCATAAGAAAAATTATAATTTTTTCCACTAATTTTCATCACCCATTTTACCAAATTTTTAAAGTAGAAAGAAATGAAACACATTATTTTTTAGTCAGATAGGTTGGTCTAATTGGTAAGGAGTTGACTTTGGATTGAATCATCTCCCACAACATTTTTTTCTATCTATCCATGTGTTAATTATTTATCTATCTTAGTTACTTCCTATTTTTTTTTCTATTTTCTCTCTCCTTTCCTTCACATTTATTTTGATGGAGAGGGATGCATGTAGGAGATGATGCAAGTCCTTAATTCATAAGCTTGTCTTGATCTGTGATAGGTCCCAGGACTCGATACATCTAAACCTTTTGTAACAAGAAAACATTATTTTTTGAACAAGTATCTAATTTTTCATTGGTGTATATATATAGAGGATCGACGATCTTCGTGGACATAGTTCAATTGTATAAACAATGCATTGTAACATGTAAGGGCCAAATTGCTCACTTATTTATTTTAGGGGATGCTTTTTTTAGTCTTAGCCTAGTGACTGGAGCTCACACATTTTAAATATGAAAAAATGGGTTGTCTGGAGTTCGAAACGCAACCCCTGCATACATTATGTAATGTTCACAAGTACTGGTGGATGCAATTTTAACCATTAAATTGCTTGAGAAAAATAAAAATGAGCGCCAAAGTTTAGTCAATAAGACAATAACCCGTATACATTTGCTAATTGATACATATTTTTTTAGTGCTACTTGATACAATTTTTTGAATTTTAAACGTCTCAATGTTTTTGCAGGTAGACTTCCAAAAAATGTGGTGATGACAGGAAATGTTCTTCTTAATGGGAAGAAAAAAACTCCGAACTATGGTTTTGTTGTAAGTACAGTAACACAAACCCTTACTTTTGTAGAGGACTTTCAACTGAAATTTGTCCTTTGACATAATTTGTTTTGAGCACCAATTTTCATTTATGTAAAGACTTTAAAATGCTCCACATGCATATATTTTCTTTTATATAAAAACAAGTAATTATGAATCGATGTATTTCACTTTGTGCTTGAGAAACTTTCTAAAGAAGAGATGATTTTACAATAACTTAATTGTGCAAATGCTATAAACTAAGACATCTCTGCTATGTTGGTATTCCTTAATCGTTATCTATTAAGGCGCTTAATGCAATTCAGAAATCCCATCTAGCACATAAAACAATCATCAATTATATTATATGTACATGATTAAGTATGTCATTATTCTTTTATTTACTTATTTATTTATTTTCAAGTCATTTACTTTTTGTCACTTTAAATTTCTTGCACATTTACATTTCCTTCACTTTATTTTCAACATTTTACATTTCTTTGCACGTTACTATTTTTTTTAAATTGTTGAACTTCAAGTTCATTGTACTCTAGAAAACCTTTTCATCAAAAACATACAATTTTCTGCACTTAAAACCACATAAAAATTCTTTTGCTCGGGCATGCAAAGACAGCCGGACGTTGTTAATTTCCATGACATATGAGAGCAACGAGACATCACATAAAATAGCTTGTTTCCTTACTAAACACGGTAGAATCTTACTTTTTAACTCATCAAGACCTCACATTAAACATTCTCTGTTGATGGTTGTCGGTAGACGCACTCCTATTGCAATAATATTATAATCAACTCCAACAACGTGTCGTATAATTGACTTTAACTACATAAGTTAATAGATGAACACTTTTTAGTGACACTTTACAATTTCAGAGATTTATTTGTCAATTTGCAAAAATAAGAGACTATTTTAATAGATAATTACATTTTGGAGAACTAATTTGTATATTTACTCGTTTAAAAATACATGATTGATCATACTCATTAATTGATGTTGAAACTTCAGGCATACGTAACACAAGAAGATGTTTTGTTAGGAACTCTTACGGTGAAAGAAACAATAACATATTCAGCACATTTACGTCTTCCATCAACAATGTCCAAAGAAGAAGTCAACAACATAATCGATGGAACAATCATAGAAATGGGTCTCCAAGACTGTGCAGATAGGTTAATAGGTAACTGGCATTTGAGAGGTATAAGTGGTGGCGAAAGGAAAAGAACCAGCATTGCACTTGAGATTCTCACAAAGCCACGTTTGTTGTTTCTTGATGAACCAACTTGTGGCTTAGATAGTGCTTCTGCATTTTTTGTTGTTCAAACTCTCAGAAATATTGCTCATGATGGAAGGACTGTTATTTCTTCTATTCATCAGCCTAACAGTGAAGTCTTTGCACTTTTTGATGACCTTTTCTTGCTCGCTCGTGGCGAAACTGTTTATTTTGGTGAAGCCAAAATGGCAATTGAGGTATAAATATTTACTATATCTTCTATGGATAGGAAAATATTTATATCATATATTTATTGTAGCTTAAATATGTTTTTGATCTCTTGAAAATATATAAGTTATCAATTTGCTGTGCAGTTTTTTGCTGAAGCCGGTTTCCCTTGTCCGCGTAAAAGAAATCCTTCTGATCACTTCCTAAGATGTATCAATTCTGATTTCGATGTTGTAGCGGCTACACTAGGGTCTCAAAGAATTCATGTATGTATCATTTAGTAATTCTAAATTTATAATCATATGCTTTGAGATTTTAGATGATTAATCATATACTCATCCTGCGTAGGATCTTTTCGAAGAGCTTATCTTATGACATCACTAATGTAGATGATTGAAATAGCTTATGATACCATTATAAGTTAGTTCAGATTACTTTATAATATAGGTCATAAGTTGTTTCCTGCTTATTTTCAAAAACTAATCTAGATAGTTTATGGTCGTAAATAGTTTTCAACTTATGCAGAGTTAACCCTCATTTCTTCATCGATTGTACAAACATCTTATACCTTATGTTTTTGACTTTTGAAACAATCTTTATAGATACTCATCTAACTCAATTAAAAGTATGGATGTTGTGATATCTTGGGGAGACCTATAAACTTACCTTTCTAAGTTCTAATTTGATTTTCATGGCATCACTTATTCACATGGATTTTTTTCTCACTTTTTTCCTTATTAGGATGTTCCAAATTCAGAAGATCCTTTCATGAATTTGGCTACAGCACAGATTAAGTCAATGCTAGTTGAGAGATTTCAGCGTTCAAAGTATGCAAGTAGGGTAAAAGACAAGATTCAAGAACAATCAACCAATGTAAGCATTTCTATTTAGCTCTAAGCTTCATTACATATTATTCAATTGATATCTATGCCGGGCTGAAATTCTTATGATATTTTGTTTGTGTCAGTATTGTATCCGGTGTCTATTTCAGCGTCAGCACTTCATAATATTTATTTTCCTAATGATAAATGTATTACAGAAAGGGCTTGAAACTGAGATAAACTGTGGAAGCCAGGCTAGTTGGTGGAAGCAATTCTCCACACTGACAAGGAGATCATTTGTGAACATGTGTCGAGATATTGGTTACTACTGGTTGAGAATTATAATCAACATCATTGTATCTATATGTGTTGGAACTCTCTATTTTGATGTTGGCTATAGCTATACGTCCATCTTGGCTCGCGGTGCCTGTGGTGCATTTGTAACAGGATTTATGACTACCATCTCAATTGGAAGCTTGCCATCCGTCATTGAAGAAATGAAGGTAAAAAAATTGATTCAAGAAATTAAATAATTATTTAAGTCAACAATATGAGTTTTCTATAAGCACTTAATTAAATTGTGCATCCAAACAAATTCTATGACATAAGTACTAGTGTAAATATTTGGAAAAGCCTCTGAAAATAGCTTAGGTTAAGTATTTAAATCATTTTCAGCTCTTTTTCATAAGTTCTTCCAGATAGCTCATTGTCATACGCTATAAATCTTAGCATATGTAGATTATACCTTTATTTCCTTTTTGATTATACAAACAACTTATACATAAGCCTTACTGAACTTATACATATGAAACAGGTATTTTATAGAGAAAGGATGAATGGATACTATGGAGTAGCAGCATATATTTTAGCAAACTTTCTTTCATCATTCCCATTCTTGGTTACTATTGCTCTTGCTTCTTGCACAATCACATATAACATGGTGAAATTCAGGCCAGGATTCATCCACTATGTGTTTTTCACTCTTAACGTCTATGGATGCCTCTCAGTGATCGAGAGTATCATGATGGTTGTAGCTTCGCTTGTTCCAAATTTCCTTATGGGAATCGTTACAGGAGCTGGAATCATTGTAAGAACAAATGGATAGGAAAAATCTACTTGAAACCTACCACATGATCCACATGTGTTAATTTATCATATTTCATTGGTTGTTCATGCAGGGAATCATGATGATGTCCTCTGGATTCTTTAGGTTGCTATCTGATCTTCCAAAACCGGTTTGGCGTTATCCAATTTCATATATCAGTTATGGCGCATGGGCAACACAGGTAATTTCCGTTCATACTAAATGTCTATATTATGCAGGCATTTTCCAACAGTTAGTTGAATAAATGATTTCTATTTGAGTATATTTTTGTAAAAGTGGGTTGAACAATAAATTTAAGGCTAAAAATCAATTGTAGAGTTAAAAACTCCATATTTTAAGCTTATGTTAAAATCAATTCTTGAAACAAAATCTGTTCTACTCAATAACACCAGAAGAAGACAAAATCAATTTTTTTTCTTCCACATCAGAGCCTGTACGTACAATGACTACTACTAGCTAGAAGTAACATGAAGAGTATACTAGTAAAGATGAAGGACAAAATATGGAGGAGCATAATTATGATATGTTTCTATAACTGAAGCCAGCATATATTTTTTGTTAAGGCCAAAGCCAGCATATTTTTTTGAAGGTTGAAGCTGGCATAATATGTTTCTATAAGTCAATTTAAAGATTGTTGTATGTAACACTGACACTTCATTTTGAAAGCATTTCTGACGTGTTACATGTGTTAGTATCTGATACCGACGAAACATCAATATATCTTGTTATATTCAATCACTTCTATTTTTTTTTTAAATTGTTATTGGTGTCTAAGTATTAGTGTCTGTTTCGTGTCCCGTGTCAATGTTTGTATTTTCTTTTCATAGTCTATGTTGTATTTGTTTTTCCAAAAAAATGAAATGTTACTTGTTAAAATATATGAATGATTTGATAATTAATTTGGATGCAGGGTTCATACAAGAATGACTTGCTAGGGCTTGAGTTTGATCCACTGATCCCAGGTGACCCAAAACTGACAGGAGAATATGTGATAACACACATGTTTGGGATTGAATTAAGCCATTCCAAATGGTGGGACTTAGGTGCTTTATTTATCATTCTCATATGCTACAGAATTTTATTCTTTATTATTCTCAAGTTCAAGGAAAGAGCATCACCATTATTTCAAGAACTTTATGCAAAAAGAACCTTACACCAGCTTGAGAAAAGACCTTCTTTCAAGAAAATGCCATCTTTTCCTTCCATGAGGCGTCAACCACTTCATTCACTATCTTCTCAAGAGGATCTTGATTCTCCACTCCACTACTAAAAAAACAACCAGAAAGGATAATATATACAGTTATATAGGTATGATTAAATTCTACTGGATTTTCAAATATCAGTAACATAGTATATTACATTTTTCCTTAAAAAAAAGTATATTACATTTGAAAATCTGTTTAATTACTGTGTATCAAGATGATAAACTATGACTAGACATATTTGTAAATATTTGTAGAGTATGTTTACACGTTTACAAGACAAGATTGAACAACACTGCAAGTATCGTCTTCGACCCTATTTTAGATCTATCTGTATTGAAACAAATCTTCTATAAACTATCTCGACACTCATTATAAGACATGATTTCACTTGACCCCCTATATTTGCTTCTATTTGTCCCTTATAAATAATACCAGTTTCTTTTAATAGTATATTTTTTATTTAAGCTCGCCACTATGATGAGTGAGTAGTTAATTTCTTTTATTATTCCTTCGTGGCTTAAGACTTTCTTTCGAGGGAATGGCAACAAATCTTCTGTTTCAAAAGATGGATACTGAAAATTCAATAAGAAAATATTGATTAAAATAAAATACCCAAGATATAAATATGTATACCTCTTTCTCTTTGGTAGTGTCTTCTGAGGCCTTAGAAGATGATTTTTCTTTCTTATTGTCCTTCCTCGAAGTTTGCTTTGTAGGGACCTATATGAGTTCAAAAGAAAAGAAAATATTACCTCTAAGGAACAAGAGTTTGCAAATGACTGATCAACTTTGCTTCAATTTCTTTGGCCCTTCTTCACATGGAAAATCAATGGTATCTAAGGGCTATTGTTGGTTTTTCTTTTTGAATTTCTTTGAAGAATCGGTAGGAACAAAAATTGATGAAAGTATGTTAATACAACAAGGATCAAATCCAAAAACACATTAAAATACATATGAAAAATGCCTTTTCCTACAAAATGCAGGGCAATCTGTTGGTTTTAAAGGGATATGAGAGAAAAAGTATTATGGAAATGATATATTGGAAGACTAAAATATGTTTATAACATCAAGCACCCCATTACAACTATAAATAGAGCGAAAACATAACTTAAAACAAAAAGAAACTCCCTAAGATTATCGTCTTTAAAACAAAACATAACTGAAAAACAACTCACTAATGTCTCATAAAAAACTTAATAATATCATAACTGAAGATACTAAGGAATACTAAGGCAATTTCTACACAATCGAACCCATTTCTAAACCTAGTTCTGGAGGTGAATTCCAAAAGTAAAAGTTTGTGAAAGTGACTTGTTTATGTTTGGGTTTTTTAACAAATAAATCTCATTTGAGTGGAGAAACCATTCACGAGTTGGTACAGGTTCAGATACTCCAAAATGAATTCAAATTAAGGTACAGACGAATTCAAATTCACTTTTGTTCATAGGCTTTGCTTGAAATTTTTTGTATACAATTGCATCCTGATTGTTAAGTTATTGGATTTCTATGAAACTCTAGCCGTCATGCAAATCCTCCTTCTTGGAGGAGGCCTACTGACCTCACCAAGAATCCTCTCACCTTACTCCATCATCTTCGTAAAGGAATCATCTAAAGAAATTTCTTTGGAGATGAACTCTTTGACAAAGCACTTTGGGAGGTCACAAAGATGTTTGAGGGAGACCTTGTTCAACGATACCACGAGGAAGTATCTATTTTTGAACGGCAGAGCAATGTTGGAGCGAATTTCAAACTACTTCTTACTTTGCGTAGGTACACCAACCCTTGTAGCTGGTCAGATCTGTTCCCTGTATGTTATACACGGAAAATATGAACGAATAGAGGAATGATAGGCATGATATTTCTTGTACCCGCATCAATATTGAAAGACTTTCACGTAAGCTAAGCTCGAAGGATGAAACTGGGATGGGGAAATTGTCAAGTGATTCAGGACACCCATTTCAAAGTCACAGAAATAAAGAGAAATACGTGGCACTAAACATGACATCATACATAAGTGCACACATTTCATAACGGCTATAGATCCTTTTACTGTATTCGAGAATGTTGACCTCTGAGTCCTCCGGGGACTGACTACGTCCTGAAACGCCATTTCCAACCTTGAGGGTGAACTGAAGAAGGACTTTGTTTCCGAAATTTCCTTGTCCACCTATCCTCAGTCGATAGAAGGATGAGCATGGTCCAGGGTAACCGGACACACCTCCCCAATCTAGAAACTCCCGCATCAGAAGGAGCAAGTGAACCCGTAAATCAGGAGTCAGGCACGCTTGTCCAACCACCATCTACTGTTGTCATCCTCAATAAGAAGCCACTTAAAAGCATTCTCCAACATCTCCCTGCATCGTCCAATTTGAGCATATCCACAAAGATCATGAATGACGGTAGGAAACGCCAAATGGACCTCACTGTATGAAAATCCCCTACTCCCTTAAAAGATTTATCTAACACCTTCCAACTTGTCAAAATTGAGCATCTCCACGAAGATTGGGGACGATGGTGGAAATGGCCACTGGACCACATGGTACGAAAATCCTATACTAGCTATGTATGACCAAATCCCATCATCACCCTATGTAAGGTCGATTACTTCTGGAATTTTGGAATAACCCTCTGTATTCTAAGGCAATTGGGGTTATCTATCCCACTAGGATTTCTAAAATTCGCCATTAACATGATCAACGACAATAAACAGCAAAAGGAAAAAAGTTTGTGGAAGGCAAGAAATTGCAAAGCAAGCAACCCCTCGAGAAAAACGAGGGAGTGACATTGGTGGTTATGTGTCACAACGAATGAGGGTTACACATTTTCTACACTTTCATCGACTCTTTTATCGAGTTCTCTCTGGAATCTCTTTGTAATCTCACTGTAATTTCATCTGAGAACTACCTTCCTCGTGAACTAGATTAGCTCCATCACATCGGAATACATCTTGTATACTTTACGTTGATTGAATATACATCAATCTGGTATACACTAGATCACTAATCACTCATACTTACATCAACACATATAAGGGCTAGAATACATGGTATTATATTTTTCACCATAACATAAAATACAAGAAAAAAGAGAGAGGAGAATCACATAAGTGCTAGAATACACGGTATTACAATTTTCACCATAACATAAAATACAAGAAAAAAGAGAGTGGATAATCACATAAGTAAGCAATATTACCATGCAAACATAATCAACATGTGTATACACGACACAATTATTCATAATAAACTAGATTTAGTTACATATCTTTTTTGAATTATCACTTTATTTTATTGAAACTTAGGATATATTTAGGTGAAGTGTCAGGATTGAAGAGACCAAAATGATGTTCAATTTCTGCACCAGGCTTCTGATTTTCGTCAAACATAGCAAACAAGTATGTCTCAATAGCTTGACTGGGCCTCATAGGAGTTCCATTTCCAGTGTTGACATGATTAATCAAATTAGTATAATATGTTAAAGCATTCTCAGTTGTGGCACTATATCCACCTGCAGATGGCCACCCACTCTCCGACACAACTATCTTCACATCGGAACCCCCAACTTTCTCAAGAGCCGCATATACTGAGTCTAACTGGGCATCAAAGAGGTTTTGGTACCCAACTTCATTGTTTCCTTGTTGTTTAAAAAGAGCATAGTCAAGAGGAATATTTTTTGGATCACCAATATAAGAATAGTACGGATACACATTGGCAAGAAGTGGTGCACCAGTTTTCACAAGAAATTGGACTATTGGAGTTATATATGGAATTGTTGAAAGACTAAATGCTCCTGCTGATGGAGGATATGAAATTCCCAACAAGGGCATATGTATAGCTGTTGAAATCTTAATTTGAATTTGCAAGTTGGCAGATGCAAGGGCTGTATAAATGTTCTGCATTGCAGGCAAAACAAATTTAGATGTTGGATCATAACTAGGATTTATTTCATTCCCAACAGCAATGTACTTAAAATTCACATCTTTAGAGTATTTTAGTATATTGTTTTGGACCCAATTATTAGCTGATGCAGCATCATTGGCTATTGATTGAATGTCTTCATTAGGGACCCCAATGACAAGAGATATATTAGACCCTCGTATGGCATTCAAGGTTGCTTGATCAGGATTAAATATTCTCACTTTTTCAATAATATTTTGTTGGATCATATCTATTACTTTCTGGGCGGGAGGTAAGTTGTTTGCCACTTGCCCATAACATACTCCTATTGATTGTGCGGCTGCATTACATGACATTAGTAACATGAGTCAAATATGTTTGTGGTCTTTATAAAATTGATTAATTTTGATTCTGTTTCTTATAAAATCATGTGTTGGATATTTTTAAATCTCGTAAAATGAGTAAAATCATGTGTATATTAATGGAAGGTCATTGAACATTTTATATAGGTGACAAGTAATGTATGTATGTGCTGTTATGTTTACCAAGTGATGCGAATCCTAAAAAAAAAATAGAGAAACAATGAATGAAATGTAAACCAAATTTCATTTTTTTTATAAAGACCAACACCACAAGCTACTTAAAGGAGACTCTCCCAAAAAAAAAATCCACATAGACCATAATAGCTAGAAATCAAGATCAAATAAGAGTGTACCTGTTCCTGTTGTCTCCAACCCAATGAACACAAGAAGCAACAACAAAAAAACCATATTAAATTATTCAAAAGATGAAAAAGACTACTTGACTAGAAAATTAAAAGGTGGAAAGGGGTAGTTTCAAATATATTGAGAGGTGTTTTGTTTTCTTCAAATTTATATAACTCAGCCGTCTTTAAAGCATCTTTTATGCAGTAACTTTTTTTTGAAAGGACATCTTTTATAACCAATGACTCAATTATTACAAATCAAAAAGTATTAATTGTCATTAACTTTTAAATCTACTTCCTCCGTTGTCAAGTATAAATAAATTTTGATTTTTATGTTCATTTAATTAATGATGTATGTAATCCATAATATAGACTATATACATCATTAATTTAACGAACCTAAAAAATTAAAATATGCTTATAATTGACAGTATATTCCTGCAAGAAATCACACCAACATCCACAATGTTAAATAACTTTTAAATATAGTCCAGTCAAAAGAAAATTAAAATTTAATCAAATTTCGTTTTGTTTACAAAAAATCTTTTAATTAGATACTTTTTTAAGTTTTTCTTTTTGTTGTTGAAAGAAAATAGATACTTTAAGTTGTTTAAAGAATCATTTTAAAATTTCTATATAAAAAAAGCATAATATGTTGGGTAATAAGGGGAGCTGCACGATCATCATATTCGACACTAAATCTTTAATTATTTACCCTAAGCATTGATACATTAAGTTTATGAGTTATCTCGATTATACATTGTTCAATCTCCATTTTTTATTCAATGTGAAATTTCTAACTCGCACTTTTTTTTAGAGAACTAACTCGCACTTAACACACCACATTGTTCAATCTCCCCCTCATTTATATTTATATTAATATTAATTTAAATTAAATTAAATTCAAAGTATTTATTATTTTTAATTTGTTGAATCAAAATTCTAAAAATCTATTAAAAATTTAATAAAAATACTTCTGAAATAAATTGATTAATTTAAATTAAATTAATTCCAAGTATTTATTATTTTTTAATGGGTCATGCTAACTAGTATCCGGGGATATCAAAAAAGAAAGTATTACTAAAAAAAGAAACGTTTTTTTTTTACTTTTTATGACTGATTACACAATATTAAATGCAATAACTATTGTATAATTTTCTTTTTTAGTATCATTAGCATTTCCCTTTTTTAATTTGTTGAATCAAAATTCTATTAAAAATTGAAATAAATTGAAAACAAGTTTTATATTTTTGTCGTAAAATTTTGTTTAAAGTTTGAACTTCACTATGACAAAATAAAGTTGTAACAAATAAATTATAGATTTTTCTATTAAAAGCATGTTGTAATTTAAAATCATTTTTGTAACAACTTTGATTTATAATAATTAAAATTTTAGTTTTTTAGAAAAACTTTTTTTAAAGGAGGAAAAAGCTTTTCTAGAAAAAGTTATTTTATATTATATTATATTATATTATATATGTATGTGTATATATATTCTATATGATACTTATTTGCTAAGCAATCACACAATAAAGTATTTTCTACATTGACCGTTTATTGTTTATAGTAATTAATCATTCAAAAAAAATGTAGTCTATTTCTATGAAGAAAAAAAACGTTTATTATTTTTTTTAACAAACGATTATTATTTATTTGAATTGGTTACTTTACGAAATTTTCTTTGTTTTTTTTTGTGTG
>Ga0228711_1004046_pt1 | contig 22713 bp, 10 predicted proteins | sample MedpolnodulmetaG_2_FD_177996 | JGI IMG/M metagenome (GOLD analysis project Ga0228711, IMG submission 177996) | Root nodule microbial communities from Medicago polymorpha collected in Santa Monica, California, United States - brown nodules | ecosystem: Host-associated > Plants > Roots > Nodule...
TTTTTTTAAAAAAAAAAACAGATTATTATTATTATAGGTTGTCAACTTTTTTTTTTGAGGAAATAGATTGTCAATTTTTATTTGTTCAATTTGAATTGGCATGTTGATCATATTAACAAAACGTGCGATTATGTTCGGTGAAATACTCGACACAGAATGCTATTGCATTTTACACTCAAAATGGCCAATAATTGAATTTTTAACTGTATTTTGATGCCTTTTTACATGATAAAATCTTTTTGTTTTAAATTAAGTAAATCAATTCCACTGTAAATTGAATATTTAACTGTACAAGAATAAAATTTAACAAGATTCTTAAAGATTTTGAGCAGAAAAATAAAATTTAAAAGTTTCAAGTTAAAAAAGTAATACAAGAATATAATCACAACAAAAAATTGTAAAATCAAACATTAAAACACTACTAAAAAAATGAAAACCATCCATTAATTCTACAGCTCAGGAAGGAACACCATAAACGTTACACCTCAAGAAATTATATCAAAAAAGGACAATTTAACGGGAAAAAACAATAATAATAGTCCCTTTGGGGACATCCGATAAAATTGAAACGATACATATACCAATATGATTAAATAAAAATGTATTACAAACAGAAAAGCTACTTACAAAAGACTAAGCACAAACAAGGATTGGTACATTACCTCAAAAATAATAATACAAGAGATGGTACAAATTACAAACATGCATCTCATTCATTCATTCAGACGCTTTTCAAGGTACAAAGAAACAGTTACCTTTCTTTGAAGGAACGATTAATAGATTTGCTCGATTCCCATGATGGCCACTTTGATGATAAACAGCCTCTTAAGGGTGACTGTAGAAACAATGAAGATTTTGATAGCTGCTTTTGACGCATTGAGATTGAGGACAATGAATTGAAAGCACTTCTTAGCCTTCTTTTTTCACTATCATGTGCCTCGCGATTAGGATCATGACCCACAGAAGAAATTCTTAGTGCTTCTGGAAGAATGCAGTTGCAAATTGAACCTGTCATCACAAGGTGTCAATACTAAATATTAAGGCCAGATGAAGAAGAAAAACAATAGCATAAGGTTGGTTAGATGGCTAGGTGGAGGCGTTAAGGAGTTGAGTGATTACGAGATCAAAAGGTTCATCGCCAGTCGCCACTGCCGGCATAAAGCTAACAGTTACTAATTAACAATATTAGCATTGGCCATTTCAATCAGTCAATTAATCTTTCTTATTCAATTTCACAATCCAGGATCTATTTCAAGCCATCTCACTCCGATTTTGCTCAGAATGCAATCTCATGCACGATCCAGATCACATGGGACTGGTAAGATCGTGGAATTGTAAGATCTTGCGATTTAACTCGCGATTTCGATAACATTGATTACAGTATCTTTCTTTTCCTATTCAGTAACCTCTAACCATCTAGCTTCAGCCCAATCAATATCCTAAAGACTAGAGGTTGCAACAAACACACTGCAAAAGTAAACCGTTATCTGAATGAAGCAAGATGAGTAAAATACCTAGCTTAGCAAGCCGATTTACCCAAGTTGGAATTGATTTCCCTGTAAGCTTGTAGCATATGTCTTTGCAGAAGTGATTGCAGTTCTTAGCAATTAAGTGATATGTGTCGCCGTTGTAGTTTGCACACTCGCATTCCATGAACTCCCTAACCCGAACAGGATTCAAAGATGTAGTTCCGATGAATATCGACTTCCTGAATTTGAAGCCGGGGCATTGCCGAGGTTCAACCTCAAAAACACCACTTGTTGGGTAGTCATGAGCTCCAAATGCATATTCTACGCCATGAACTGTAAAATACAGGCATGGTTCATCAGATATTAGAAGCACTAGTCGAAAACTCAACAGCTACGTTTATAAAGTTTGATGCTGTTAAAAGTCGAATGTTTTTAATGATCTGACAATTATGATTGATTGACAGTGTAAAAAATTCTTTGCACTGACAGTGTATATGAATTAACTTCTAATACATTTGAGAAAAAGCCAGGTTAATTTAAGTCATATGCCAAGATTAAGAGACAGAGCATGATCAAATTTCAAGACATACGAGCCAAAAACTGTACCTTCGACACCAGAGTGATAGATACCAAGACCGGCCCAATACACATAACCATTCATGGGTGTCAAGTCATACACATTAAGATAAACTGGAGTTTTTCCAGGTCCATGGCTAGCTGAATTGACTTTGCGAAATAACGAAAAACGAGTCACCGGTGATTTTCCTTTTAAATGAAGAGGTACAATAGATTTCCATCCTTTCTTAGACTTCAATTTCATCTTTCCCTAAGGCAAACACTCACATAGTACCTGCATTCAACAAATGTTTGAGATAGAGCATCACCTATTTATTATGGTCACATTTTCACTCGTTAAAAATAAATAACTTACTTGGTATAAAATAATTAGCAGAAACTTCCTCCTTATAATGATTCAGGAAATAAAAATGAAGATGCAGTCAAATTTCGACAAATGAACTATTTTTAGGGGGGGAGGAGGAAAGACCTTTACATGTTGACACTAAATTTGATTCTGCAATGACAAATATAGATTTTGAATGAATTGATTCTGGTTAAAAGTAAGTCGAATGTATTGTAATTTATGTTTACACATTCATAAATATAGTTTGGTTGAACATAAATTTGAGTCTAAATTAATTTGTAGAGCCAAAAACTCCGAATTCTAGCCGAGTTAGAATCAATTCTGGAGGTACCATAGAACATCCAAACATGTCAATTTAACATCTCCTATCAAACGAAAAATTCAACAATTTGGTTGGTAAATGATAGCAACAAAAATCCAACCAAACTTCTGCAAAGCATGGTTGGTAACTTTGAGTGCAGAATATTGTCCAATTCTACCCCTCCTAGATTTAAAAGATCTTGTAAACAATTTCCATATGGAGAAAACCCAAATAGATTCTTAATATACTGCACAAATAGCTTCTTAGAACACTGAAATATTTTAGCAAAAAAAAAAAAGAACAATGTAACATACCAAACAAAAAAATCGTGTAGAACAGAAATTGCTACTGTTATAAACATGAAAATGAAGGGTGAGATTCATATATTCCAAACATGAAGAAAAAAAAAATTGAGTTAGGCCTCAACTTGTCACAGCACAGATACTAGAGAGGTTAATTTTCCAGATCTAGGACACGGCATTAACAGTAAAAGAGTATGAGAAAACGTGTTTGTTGCAACTTTAATTAGTTTCACTTTCAAGGTATGAATAGTTTCAAAAGTGGATAATGATGCTAATGTTAATGCTAATAAATAATGCAGAAACAGAAGAACAGCGACCTCATAAATAAGCAAGAATCGATTATTGTTTGAAGTTACAACAACTTAAACAAACAGAACTTAACACTTACAGTTTCAGATTGAAAGAGTGCAGCCATTAGAGAGAGACAGAGAGAGTGTTGCTCAAAACGGTGAAGTGCTGAAATGAAACATGCCAAGATTTAAGGTTTAGTTTAGTATTATAAACAACACTCTTAAGTCTCTTAATCCGTTGTTCTGTCCCATGTCAACGTCATAAACCATAAACTACGCAAAAACATACAAACAAAAGAATATATAAATTGCAAAATACTCCTCTCTCCCTTATTACAAGTTTTTTTTTTTTAATTTCTCTAGCCATGTGCGACTTAAATAGACGGCAAACTCTTCCTACAAATTTTAACATTGTTGAGCTGGATTTCAATCCAGAACCTTGGTTAAACTACAAGAGACCCGTGACAATTACAAGTTTATAACTACCTCGAACGTTTTTTTACACGTATTAATATTTTTTAATATTAATGTGTAACTTTAACTTTTCAAATTCAAAGATAAACTAGTACCGGTATTAATAAAAAATTTGTTTGAAACCCACTTGGTCGGTTTGGTGGTTTTGTCTTGGGACCTGGGTGTGTGCTCCTCCTCGAGATTTCAGGTTCGATTCTCTCCGGTGTCAATTTGGATTGGGTAATTTAGCTTCTTCAAAAAAAAAAAGTTTGAGGAAGAAAATAAATACTTATATTTAGAGACAAAAAAAAAGGAATATTAAAGCTTAGATGCATTAGACTCTTATACTCATCAAGGTCAGATAAGCCTGAATGCTCAATAAACACTATCTGAATAAGATCACTTCAGACCGACAACAATTGAATAAGATCACTTCAGTTTAACATCAATAGTTGAACTTACCAAAATACTTATAATAATCATTTTTGACATTTTACACTAACCAAAATAATCGATAAATTTTACTATTTTTCTTTCAAAAAGAAAAAAACTACTATTTTTTATATAATAATTTTGACAAACAATAATCGTATTCATTTAATATCATATATTTCTTTATTCACTAATAATTAAAGATAATATTATTAAAAACAATATTTAATATTACATTGCATTTTAAAAACCACAATTAAATGAAACAAGTTTTTTTTTATTACAAAAAGGCATTTAAAAAAAGAATAAGAGGTGTACTAATTTGAGTCAACACGACAGTTATTGAATGGTAAAATTAATTTACTGTGATAGTCAAACAAGCTGCGATGCAGAATTGTGACTGTTATTATGGTAATAAAGATAAAAAGGACGGAACAGTGTAAGGTGTTGTGTCAATTTGTACGAATGAATGAATAAATAAATAAAATATTAATGTTTGTGCAGACACGAGTAACTCTGCAAAAGCCTGCACAGCTACGTGATTTGTCAACTAGTGTCAACGTTCTTATATTTGTAAAGTTTGTTTTCCATGAATTTTTCATTTTGGATTTGCCAACTTATGCTAACAAATAGATTTTAATGTAGTTTTCAAATTAAAAATGTAATGTAAGATCTAAATGTATGATCATGATCTAAGTATCACCAAAGTACCAACTACATATGTGTCAAATTTTGACAGCATATTAAATGTGTGTTCCAACTTATCCATTTGTTTGTGAATTCTTTTATCTTGTTGTGAAGTTTATGAAGTCATGTATACAGTTTTGTTAGTCTAATACAAATTTTTAATATGCTATTAGAGTCTATTTAAAATTTGCTGAAATATTTGTTTTCATAGTAAAGAGGAGTGTGTGATAAAAGTCTCGTACTAAAAGTGATATGAACAAATATTTATAAGTGGGAGGAGTCATCACATTAAAGATAAATTTTATAAGATTTAATTAGATTCGATCAAAATTTCTAATTATTTAGTTATCCGCTATAAAGCATGGGTTATGGCCCCATTTGTTTCAGCTTTTTTCAAAAAAAAAAAACTTTTTCCTAAAAATATCACTTTTGTCATTTTTTAAGTGTTTGTTTAGGATTTTTAGAAAAATCATTTTATTAAAAAATCTATTTTGACTCAAAAATGAAAAGCTATTAAGATTAGCTTTTTTCAAACAAAAATGCTATTTACAGCGAAAACATCCCGACATGTATTGCAGTTGGCTTTTATTGTTAACTTCTGCTTTTTTTGCACCAGCATCCCTTGATTTCTGCACAACTCTCTTTTCTCATTGGTTGATTTATGCTCGCTATGAATTCGGGACAAGTTTATTTGCTTGATATAGTATATAGCACATCTTTTATAAATACAAGGAGGTAGTACATAAACTAGTTAAAAATCACTTTTTTGGATAGTAAACAAACACAAATAGCTTCAGATTTTTTTTAAAAATCTCTAAAAAAAATCTACTTTTTTAAAACTAAAACAAACGCACTTTATGTCCTACCAAAAGAATCTATACCTAAAAATTAAGTCAAAGAGCTTAAACATATATTATATCAATTGATATATAAATAAAATGCCATAATCATCTCTTAAAAAGAATGTCATGATCATCGTAAAGTATACTTTATTTAATACTTAATTAACATGTAGCTATGTCAACCGAATTGCTCATATCACACAGGCTGAGCTTAAATTCCGCTATTGATATTAGGTATTTTCTTTGAAACTCTTTTATATTAAAACTCATATTAGATTATCATTAATTTGAGAAAGTGTCCTATTCTTATATCAAAACTTTATAATTAATGAACTTGTCAAGAAAAAATAAAATTAAAGAATACTATCAAGTTTTTTTTGATTTCTCTCATTGCTTTCTTTGGATGTGGTGGTGGACAGTATTTCCGGATGCTTTTATTTTTTTAAAATAAAGTGGTAAACACATGAAACTTACACACATAACTGTGACGTTCTCAGTTAAACTACATTTTACATACACTTTTTTTTTTAATTATGTCAAATTTTGTAGAGAGTAAGGTCTATTGGTGTCAAATTATGTCAATCTTTTTTTTTGAGCAAAAATTATGCAATCTTATAGATATATGTAAATAGACTTCATCTTTCTTTCAAAAAAAATGTAAATAGACTTCACTTTCAACTTAAAAACTTTTACTAATATTAAATTGTTTCTGTTTAATTTTTTCCCACCGCATTAACATTTAAATTGCCTAAAGTAAAGGCAACTCTATGTATATATGGTATTTTACTTCTATAGCATTTCTTCAATGCTTTAGATTCCACGGGCGTCTTGTGCCTTTCATTCCCATGTACTTTCTCCTGTCAAATTTTGTTTGATTCTCGTGTTGCATGTATTTACAGGTGTAAAACACAAAAATACATAAAAGATCCCATCAATGTAAGTGCCTTGTGAAAAATCTTTCAAAAATAAGAATTAATATGGGTAAGCTGTAAGTGTACTCTTATGACAACAAAAACAAATAAAATAAGAGTTTGATTTTGAAATATTTTTGGTGTATAAAAAGTTTATACTATCAACATATCATAATTATTAGTATGTAATTTTAAAAATAATTACGATTAAAGTTAAACGGTTTTTATAATTTGATGATTATGATTGATCGTTAATGTAAAAAATATTTAAATCAACATTATATATAAATTAAAGGTTATGCTAATCATTGTCCTTAGAACACTAGTTAAGGTTTCAAAAGAGGAAACAATTTATAAATTTTATGTATATAAAGTTCCTTTTTGAAGTTTCAATGCTTTGAATACACAATTTCCAAAAAAAAGTTTCTTATTTTGACTTCTAAACAAATGCTTAAAGGGCACTTGTTAGTATTTTTTCATAAATTAAAACTATAAAAAGGTAGAAATTTCGTTAAAAAGAACATTTTTTTTTTACTTTTTAAGAATTGAATACATCACTTCTAACACAATATTTATACGTGTGGGTGTGTTTGATCAGCTTTTGGACATCAAATTTTAGGTCCCAACAACACAAACTTAACGTGAAAATGGTAAGAAGCTACAAAACTAAGCTTATGTCATAAGGTGAAAATTCGTTGTGATTCCATAAAGTCGGTGCTAAGCAAAAAGATGGCTATATTGAAGTCCTTGACATGGTTCATTTATATCTCTGCACTAGTATAATTTTTAACATTTTCCATTTAATATCTAGCTGCTACAACTAACTGATTCTTCATTTATATTTTTCGTTGTGCGCAGACTGAGAATCAAACTCGTACTAATAATAATGCAAATGGACCACTAGAATTATTCAATTCATAGGAATCACATTATTGCAACTTGATAGGCTATAGGCATGCATGATAAAACAAATTTTTCAAATAGGAAATGAAATCAAAAAAATCTAGAAAGAAACAAATTGGATTGAGTTATTATGAGTAGAAAAAAGACTTTGAAAGGGTCCCAAAATAAATAGCCAAATTCGATCGTTCAAAGCATGGGGTAGCAAGCAAGGTCCGGGGGGTGCAGAAATGGCAGAAGACTGACTGTAAGAGCACGTGGGGGGTGATTGGGGACATTACATTACACTACGTTGTTAAATTCAAAGGTGAAAAGCTGAACAACACAAGTAGTAGGGTCTGGTGTTGCTGCAACCAACGACAATAATTCCCAAACAATTAAGGAAAATTCTACTCATCCTTAATATGGCAACATGAGTTCAAATCTACATGTTGGTTTTGTGTTTTTGAAACGATAATTCATACTTATACCGTCCAAAAATACATTTTCAGAACCATGTTAAAGTTCTTCACAAGCAAGGGATGAAAAGTAGTATCAATTAAATAAAAGGGAAATGATAGTTTGAGACATAATTTGATATTAAAGTTCGACAATAATTTAAATAGTAAATTCATTAATCATTCACTCAACATAATTTTCAATGTATCAACCACGATTTTCAATTTGAAATCAAATTGTGGTTAATGAATATTATGAATATTTAAACTTCAGAATCACATGTATTTTTTTTTTTAAAACTCAGTATCCGATTCAAGAATCGACTAATACGAGGAGACCAATCTCACCGCCCACTTGCGGGGCCCGTTTAAAGCCAGAGCAAGCTATGTATGGACTTAGCCCACCGAAATTGGCACCAGAGGAAATCAAACTTGAGACTTTTGGAGCAGCAAACTCCAAGATCCCAAACCAACCACTAAGCCAACCCCAAATGGGTTCAGAAACATATGTATTAAACACACAATGAACGAGTTATATTATATTATATTAGAGGTTAATATTTGTTTGGCTGAGTTTGAGATGTTTTCGGTGTGTTTGATCCGCTAAACAGTAAGTGAAGAACAACACAAGACAGAACAACACATGACAAACTTTTATGGTATTGAATAATATTTAGTATTATACGATTTTTTATGGACAAAATGTTATTTTGATATTTTAGTCAACTTGTACGTGGAACAAAAAGTTGTGTTGTGATTTAGCGAGGGACAAAAAATTTAGTTTTTGTCTTGTCCCTTGCCTTTAATTTGTCATGTCCCTGAAACAATTTTATAAATCAAACATTGCACAAATGAAGTTGTCATGTCTTGTCCTTCATCTTTTAGCAGATCAAACACACCTCTTATGTTAACTAGCCACATTTTAATAATACATATGATTGATGAATTGCAACATTTTATTACACTTAGTAGTGTTTTTTTATTACAACATTTAGTAGTAATTTGTTAAACATAATTAACTAACCACATTTAAGTTGTGTTAATTATCTAAACTGTTCTTGAATTTTGATAAAAAAAAAAAATAAAATCGTTAATAGGGTACTTTGACCATAAAACTAGATAGCATGAGAGTCTGCAGCCACCAAGAGGGAGCAGACCATGACCAACCCACACATTATTGTTGCTTATTTTCAATTTTTATATACACTTCTTCCCTCTAATCACATCCGGTTTTTAAAGGTTATGGTCTCTAGTCAAATATGGTGTGAGATCTCTACAAAAATAAATTGCTTCAATAATTGGATTTGATTAAGGAAGTTAAGAATCTAAAAAAAAAGTTTTATCACTAGAATGATCCTATGTGGGATAGATAAATTTACAAAAAGAAATTAAGAATCCAAATTGATTTTTTTATTAAATATGTTTTTACTAGTATATTGGAATAGTTGCAACCAAAATAAATTAGTAAAATTGTATATTGCATGACCAATATGTTTAGACTAATTATTTAATAATTAATTAATTGTGAATTGGTATAATCAATTATTCATGAAATTGCTCTTTAATACAAATTATGGTCAATTACTAAACACCGATTAATTGATGAATATAAGTTGAATTTTGTTATTAAATGTATTGTGATATGTTGATCATTCTATTATGCTCAATAATATAGGAGGTCATGTATCCTCGTCAATTTAGCTATTTAATCATTGTCCCATTAGATTGTTAATCTACCTATAGTGAAAACCCAGACATGAGAGTAATATAATCTCATTCTTGTTCACTCTCGTACTCTACAAATCCTATTTCCCTCACTATGGATTATATTAAGATACACATAGTCTTGATTTTTATCTTGTTATTGTGAATATGTTTCTAAAGGTAAAGGAAAGTTCAATGTACATGTAAATTTTACTGTGAGCAAGGTTGATTTGGCCAAGCATCTTTGTTTCACCATTTTCATACAACTGAGCACTTTTGGCATGCAAATTTTACTATGATTCTTTGTATTATTTTGCTACGTCTGAATGAGAAATTATGAGAGAATAGGTACATTTTTTTATAACACGCTATTTGTAGATCCAACATTTTTTCATGATGACCGAAAGCAACTGCAACAGACTATGGAACCAGATTTCAAACCATGAAAGTATCTCTGCATGATTTGTTTTGGACTAAAAGTACCTCTGAATGATGATTGTTTCTTTTAGTGCTATGAGTTGTTTTGTTTCTGAAAATAGTAAGTAAAAAAATTATGTTCTATTAATTTAATTTAGCATGGATCATAGTTTTACTAACCAAGATTTTAGTACTGAGTTGTTCCAACCAACTAGATGCATTGACTTACCTAAACTAAAATTATCAAACCCTTCAGATTGCATATCTAATCTCAATTATACTGTATAACTGTCATGTGATTCATGTTCCTGTTTGGCAGGGAAAACTAAGATCCAAGTAAGATTAATTAGCTAAGAAAATACTCAATTTTGTTGCAGAGACATTGAATTTCAACTTTCATACACACAAGAAGACATATACAAAGTTAAAAGTATATAGATTACAAAAACTAGTCTAATCATCGAATTTGACAGACCGAAAATAGAAAGGACAGTGAGATAAAACCGATCCTGAGAGATAAATAAAAGAGACTTCCCCTCTACCACAACAATTGGAGGATACAAAATACAAATCTTTTTCGTGTTAGAACCATATTGATTTCGATTTTGATATCCTACTAATCAGAACCATTGGGGAAACTGTCGAGCGCATCTTGTTTCCCGTTGACATAGAACTCAACTACAGCTTTCATCCTTGCAAGTTTATCAGGATGATAGTTAACATGTACAATCACAGGCTTCAACTTCTTGAGTTTAGCATCTTTTCTCACAGTCTTAAACAGAACCTTACTGTTCATAAAAAGGTACATATCCATTGTTCTCTTTGCAGCATGAAGTCCATCGTAACCAGGATGTGAAGGGTAAAAGAGTTCTTCATTAAAAACTGCTTGATCCCATGCTTTCTCTTTAGAAAGCCGGTCTGCAACGCGATCCAAAAGCTCAATTGAAGGTAGTGTAGGTCTTATGTAAAAAAAGCCCGAGTTATAAACCCATATTCTCATGGTATGAGCATATCTAGCCCAACCCATTTTAGGTTCATCAAAGACATCATTAAATCCGTAAGCTGTATGATTACTATGACCATCTGACATTGACTCCACATCTGAATCCCTATAAATATAATCAAAGGGGTTCTGCAAATACACAATATCGACATCCGAGAGGAGAACACTATAACCCAGTTGCAGAAACTCTCTCAAAATGCGAAATTTCAATCCAGAGACAGCATGATTCCCACCCGACTTGGCAATTGAATCAACACCTTGATCCGGGTCTCTTCTATAGACAGGAACATCATTTGACTTACAAAACTCTTCAATTCTGTCATCTAATGCAACAACCAAATAATTAGATATGCCAACTTTCTTGATATTGGTGAACCATACCTGTAACATCTCCAACACATTAGTGTTAGCCAGAACAACAACGACCTCTTTATAAATAGCAATTTCCGCCAAGAGTTTTGCCAATCTAGGGTTCACTGATTCATCGGGAATAACAGAAGGATTTGTTCTGAGAGCCTTGACAGTACCAAAAGGACCAGCCTTGTGCTTCTCACCAAGCACAACAAACTGTTCCGTAGCATGACCCTTTCCTTGCTCCGCCAAACGCAGCTTCTCCATTAGACCTTTCACCTGCTTCTTCAGCTCATAACTCTTCTCTTTAGCTGATTGAATATTCAATTTCAACGCATTAACTTGTTCTGGCGATTCACAATCTGTCGAAACCATCTAACGACACAACAGAACAAAATTAAAAAGAATACTAAACAAACTCTTTTAGAATTTAGCTCTTCTAAATGAGCAATTCATTCTAGAGTGTAAAATAAGTAATCTCAATAAAAACAACAAATCATCAATTTAGTCTCTAAAGTATCGTTTTCTCTACAACGCCTAAAGTACACAAGTATATGAGTTGTGCTAACTTGTGCCCTAAGGGCACATGTTAGCATTAGCACTAGTAGTAAGCAGTCCCTAAAGTATATAAAGTCCATCAATTTAATCCATGTTATTAAGGACCACTTATAATTTTTATATACTTTAGGTGCCAAGAGAGAGTGATACTTCAGAACTAAATTGATGGTTTATTCCGAAACATTATATGATTCGCTATACAAGTTAGCACAACCATTGAGATTAGTTTAGAACTAATGGTTTTTACTCCAATGCATATATGATTCGCTATAGATGTTGATGTAACATAAATTGAATTGTTAACTTTATAGTAGCAAGATTCAATTTTTGAATAAAAATAGATAAATGAAAATGATGTTATAGCAATTACCAAGTTTTGTAAATGTTAGACCATATTTTGAAAAACAAGTTATTTGTAGCTTATAGCACAACTGCTTTCATATAAGCTATAAGTTGTTTTCACAAGCTATCTTGAAGAACTTAAGAAAATAAGCTGAAAACAGCTTATGAACAACATTACGAGCAGTTTACATAAATTCTCTCAAACTCTCTCACAAAACATATGTAAGTAGATAAGCTGAAATAAATCAATCCAAACATACCCTTAAGTAGAAAGAAGCTAAAACTAGATAAAACATTTAAGTTCTCCCAAATCCTCTCACAAAACTTACCTCATTAGATTTTAATTTTTTATCTAAACTTACGTCAATAGATAAACTGAAATAAGCTGTTTCCAACAAACTCTTAAAGTAGAAAGAAGCTATAAAACAAGAATGACATTTTGATATTCCTAAATTTAAGCAACCTTGTGGGTGAGAATGGTGGAAGTTGAGGTGGTGGAAATGAAGAAACCATGAGGTGAGAAAAAGGCGAAGATGCAGCCAAGAAGAACACCGACGAAAACCGCAACGGCGATCCGAGATGCGGTGATTGAATGATTCTTATCTCTGGTAAGCAACGCATCTCTACGACCCGCCATTGATGTTTATCAAATTTCGATCGGAAACCTTAGAGTCAACTCAAACCACCCAGAGTTGTTGTTTAGTGTTCAACTCGGAGGAAGAACTAACAATAAAAATAAAGAGAAATGATATTTGTACGACCATTCTTTTTGTTTTTATGGTGTTTAAGGCTACAAAACAGAAGATGTGGGAGGGGGTGATCCAAAATTCGTTCAAAAGACAAGGGTCGAAAATATCTTTAATTTTAAAATTTGATGACACAAAAGTTTAAAAGAGAAAAATCTTTAAATTTTAAGGTTGGAATAGAAGAAAAAAAAAAACTAGATGAATGTAAATTAAAACTCGCTCAAATGGTAGGAAGGAGTAAAAGCACATTTAACCAAAAAATAAAAGTCGAGATAGGAAGTTACTAAGATCTATATACTTAAAATGAGTAAATGAGGACAAATAAACTTCATTTCTTTCCAGCATTTTTTTTATTTTTTTGAACGGCAAAATTTATCAAAAACTCGATCTCTGCTCAAAACGAACAAAGACCGGTAAATTTAGAGACTACAAAGGTGACGTATATAGACGGAACACCCAAAATAAACACCAATAAATATACGAATACCCACATCACCCACCTAAGACCTACCTTTAACACCCATGAACCCCACAACCACCAAAACCAATTTCACCGCCTAAAACAAACTCTGTCGCGAACAACCACTGAAAACGAAATTCATAAGCACCCATCACTGCTACGCACTCCAATAAAACACCCCTCTAAATCAAACATCATCTTCACCTCACCATAGTTGGGCCACAGCCAAAAGGACATATTCCAACACTCCTTCGGCTTCTACCATGTCTCTACCCCCGGTCCACCGACGAAAAACACACACCATAATAGACCAAAGCAAACTTGAATCAAAAAATTGACTTCCGATCTCAAATCAAAAGCGATCGGCCCACCAAACTCCAGAGACAAATCAGTAAGATACCCCTCATCCCCGGTCCATCGAAGAAAACACCATAACCAGCCAAATCACTAGCAGCTAGACACTAACTCTCGATCTCGAAGCAAAAGTAATCAGCCTACCAGAATCCATAGCACAAATTAGTAAGGCATTCGATAGGATGGGCAGTGAGTAAACCGAAATCATGTCAGAAAAGAAAACAGGTTCAGCTCAAAGACCACCGACACTCTAAGTACCCAAAACACAATTTCTTTCCTGCCTTTGTTATGCTCCTTTGGCTCATTGTTGTCACTTGGCACATGCCTATCTATTCGTAAACTTCATTTATGTGCCAATTACCAGCCAAAGGAGCAAAGGAGGACAATTAAACTTCATTTCTTTCCTCATTTTACATGCAACCCTCTGCTCCTCTTTCCTACGAGGCTCTTATAGATACTGCTTGGGAGCTTCCCTTGGGATTTCAAATTTTTAAAGCACTTACTTGCAACTAAGTCGTGACATGAAGAAATTAAAGGATTTATAAAATATAATGCAGAAGATCCTCATTATTCACTAAGTGTAAAAATTAATTGCATTTTTTGTGTTTATAATTATGGAATAGATACTGGAATGAAAATAAAATCTCAATAGTACCAGTTCGCAAGTTTTATGATGTAAGGGAGTCTCACATCTCACTTGAGAAGATGGTACAATATCTCTCCCGATCATAACTTCAGATAAGATGTTCCTATATACTTGTTACAATAAAAGCAGCAAAAGGCGATTACAAGAGACAAAAATTGATATTTGATTTTATTACAACACTGGTGTCAAGAACGATCTCAACCCAAAAGTCAATGGACTCGGTACATCATTGTCAACCTTAATATTATTACATTCAAGTCTAACTAGGCATACATTCACATTTTAGCAACTAAATGCTTGGAAAGAAAAAAAAACAAAAAACAAAAACCAAAGGATAAAATGGCCGAGCAAGATTTTTAAGTTCAAAGGACATCTCAACAGAATGACTTCAAAATAACAAGTCATCACTTGGACAAAATGTGTGTGTATATGTACAAGGGGATACAGCAAAACGAATCTACGCATCCCCAGAACCAGTAATATATGAAACTACAACTGTGGTGTCATCAAGCTTGCCACCATAGTAACGAAATCCAGCATCTTGAGCAGCAGTTGAGAAAGGAGTCTGCCTGTCTTTATCCAGTGCCCGTTGACGTGCCAATGCAGCTATCTTCTGAGCTGTAACCTGAGGGCTAAAGCCAGCTCTTACACCATGAACCACCACTGCTGTAATCTCATTATTGTATAGGTTATCAAACAGCCCGTCCGTACCAGCAACTATGACATCGCCAGGAGCAACAGCAACTGTAAAAACCTGATATAAACAAAGAACCCATATAAGCACCCTACAAGTATCAGAGAACTAAATGCATGGAGCCAGCTCTAGTCACCACAAAAAAACACTATCATAAAACCCGACCAATTGCCATGGTTAAAAACCATATAAACATAATATTTGCAAAAAGCTACCCCATGGCATAAACAAGACAATATATTAGACAGAATCTCGTAGTAATGCATGTTTGATAGCAAACACTGTCATGTGTGCAAGTAAATGCTTTGTAGCAAACAAGCAAACTTGTCAGAAAACTACAGAGCTAAGGCCTCAAATATATACAGCTAAACAGGTAAGGTCGGTGAACAATTAGATCAAAATCTTCATGGATCATATACTACGTAAATATTAGGCCAAATACCTCCCTGGGTCCTTTAAGTTTTATGTTTGTTTCACATAAGTCCTTTAAGTCTCTAAGGTTTCAGATAGGTCCTTTAAGTTTCGAGTTTGTTTTGGATAGGTCCTTTAAGTTTCGAGTTTGTTTCAGATAGGTCCTTTAACTTTGGCTTAACGGAGGTTGATAGAAAGGACATATCTGAAACAAACTCGAAACTTAAAGGACCTATCTGAAACCTTATAAACCTAAAGGACCTATCCGAAACAAACTCGAAACTTAAAGGACCTATCTGAAACCTTAGAAACTTAAAGGATCTATCTGAAACAAACATGAAACTTAAAGGACCCGGGGAGGTATTCGGCCTAAATATTATGCTTGACTCAACAACAATTAACTAAACGAAAAATATCTGGAGCTCATCGACACTAGGACGGATGAATGGTAACAGTTCCTACTTACTGTCACTCTAACGACCACCATTTAATCAATCTGAATTCTGTCAAACTCTACCTATTTTATTTTGGCAGCAGCATAACTATTCATTGAATGTCTAAACTTAGTTTAGACATTCAATCCTATAAACAAGGGTTTACAATCTATATCAATAAGGGTTAGCTTTCAATTAGACTGTTTCACATTAGTTTATATGTTCCGCCTACAGGTTTCACCTGTAATCGGAGCTAAAATACGTAAGATGAAACATGCAAAGGATGAAACAATTTAATATGTAAATATATAAACTGAATAAAGATGACACATTTACGGGACTAAATTGCAAAGCTCAAAAAACAATTGACTAAATAAAACCAATCCTATAAACAAGGATTATAAACTTAATTGAACAAATATGTATTTCAGGAACTCTTCAGAGGCTAGTTCCAAATCTTACAGTAGATTCACAGTGAACAAGAAATTACGGGATTCTATCAATTGGAAAGTGATATATAGGAAAACCATCACATCCTTTTGTATGCATTTACAGTTGCACAAAGGGGATATACAAATGAAAGAATAACATTCCAGAAAGGATAATAATTAATACCTGACCAGAACTAGGTAAATCACTATGGCTACTACATTCCAACTGATAGGTGAAATTGAAATCATGTTGCTGCACTGGAGACTGGAATATGGTGCAACCATCACGGATAACCATAAACCCACTGTCTCCCAAATTAATAGCATGAAGCCCCTATGAAAAGAGCACAAAAAATGAATATATGTTGACAAAAAAATGCTTCAAATAAGATATACTGTACCAAGGAATATGAAATAACATATTGAAGCTCAATATATTCTTGATAAGTCACTATACCAAAAAACATCAAAATATCACTCACAGCAAAAATAAAGGTAGGTCAAGTTCCAGGACTAAGTACTTTTGGAGTTCAAAAGTACTTAACATTAGCTGACTTTATGCTTTGACAAGTCCAAGGCCAACAGGCTTATATTTCAGAAAATTTAAGAACATGGGTCCCTTTTCATGCTAGTTAGAAATCAAAAGGGTGACAGATCTACAAAGTTCTAATTCACTGCCTTGACAAATAATGATGTCCTTGACTTCCTAATAAATTATCACTAGACAGTGAAAATTATTTTGAAGACCCACACATCACCCCAATTAGTTCTAGTTATACCATTCAGTCGCAAATAAATTTACCACAAATAGGGAGATAACTGTAAGGGCTGAAAGCAATCACCAAATGACCATCAGATAATTCAAAATAGATAATGGAAATATCAAGTAAATAGATGTAATAGCAATGGAATATAAACTTTATAGTTAATTCTACTCTATCAGCATTCTATAATGTTTTAGCCTAAAAGCATTGTATTCTACAAGTCAGTGTGACAGAATCGAAGTTCTTGCAATACTCCAAAGAGGATAGCATAAAGATGAAGGTAACCTGATCAGTAAGAGCAATGATGCATGCTGTAGATGAACCCTTAGCTTTTGTACTTGAGTATGCTTTTTCCAGCACCCTAGCTGGGTCAACTGAACCTTTGGGCTCCTCCCGAATAGCATCTACTGAATTGGACATGAGCTCACGGGAGTAATATCCAGAATTAACACCAACATCTGCCCAGCCACCAACACCATCTGCCACTCCTACTGCTTGTTCCTCAGAACATATAAAATGAGCATCTTCTCCACCCGTTTCTTCTTTATCAGGATGAGGCAAGTAGCATGATCCAGATACCAGCTTCAGGGTTTTCCCGGAAGGAGTTTTCCTGCAATCACCATATCCAGTCACATCATAACAACTAATATTGCAAATCCAGAATATATTTAGTCACTGTATATAGTCTCATGTAGTTTTTTGAGTATAAAATCCAGATTTCAATGGGAAATAGTAGTTTATATAAAAATAAAAAACAGAGAGAAAGAGATTCGGGTGAAATTTTTGGTTCACTATTGATGCATGTACACAGATACTATGGGTTAACTAATAAATCCGACACTTTTAAGTCATTGATATGAAAATCACTAGTTTAAAATGTCAAGGTTAAATTATGGAAGCCATCAAGTTTTCTCATATTGAGGGAAACATAGAACACTTCAATAACGCAAGTCCTCAAATCTTTAGCAAATAGACCACCCGGCTTTCAATCCCAACAACTAAGCTTTCAACTTCGTAAAAGGGTTCAATAGCTGTTTTTTTACTATTCTTTTTTTAAATAATGAACCTCCAACCTACTGATTAAGAAAGAACTGCCAATCTGCTTTTTTGTTCTTTTAAAAAACATTAATAAGAAGTTGTTCCGTTTTGAAGAGTGGTTTTACAATGATAGGACAAACTCCGTTTACAAAGATATAACACATAAGAATTATTAGGGTCTATAGTCCCTTGTGCCCAAAAGCCCCAACTTTCTCTCAAATAATGAGATAGTCTTCCTCTCATCCCCCTATGATCTATACTAACTAATCCTGAATATAGGAAGGGTTAATCATCATATTCATAATCCAAAAACAGCACCAGTCAAATGCAAATGTTCAGTAAATGTCAGCTTTTCAGTGTTTTAAAACTAGCAACGCTAAAAGAGCTCAGTGATCCTTTCTATGCAAAGATGGGATTCAATTCAACCATATCTCTTTTACACAAAATACATTAAGTCAAAATCCCCATGTTCTGTTTAAAGTACCCTTTGATCACATATAGATATTTTGTTATGCAAATTACTCAAACAGTCAAACTACATATAACAGGTCACTAAGACGCAGAGCACAAAACAAGCAGAGCTACAATTTTATATTGATTTAACTGCAGAAAATATATATTGTTTCAAATCTATGATCTGATTATAATGGCAAACACGAGAGGGAAACAACTTACAGTTCAGATGAATCGGCAGAATTCTTTTGCTTCTCCTCACGGGCAGCGGTGTCAACAGGCACGTCATGAGCAGGGCCAGCAGAGTTACACGATGTTGAAAAACTATGTAAATCTCCATACCCTGACTGCGTATAATGCCAAGAACTGAGCCAACTCTTTGCAGCGTTACAGACAAAGTATCCAAAAATTGCACCATTATCTGGCTGCTGACGGTTACTCAAACACATGCTCACTTTTCCACCATTCCCCAAACCACTATTCAAATACACATTATTGCTACTCTTTGTTGACAACAAACTCCAACCACGCTTCAGAGTCGAGTTATCTAAAGAGCCTTCACCAACAACCATCCCAGGTAAGCGGGCAGCCATTGTTTTAATCTGAAACTTGTCAGCCCCAGAAAGGGCACGATCAATGTGATAACTACAAACCTGAATCGACGGCCCTGATACAGACGGAACCGAAAACGTTCTAGATAACGTATCAACAACCGACAATGTTCTTCTTTTACCTACAAACTCCGGACTGGAATCTAAGGCAACCCCAGGACGCACAAACAGGGTTGCCTCAACAAAAAATGAACTTGATTTATTCACAGAATGAAAAAACTTAGAACCACTACCAAACCACAATTTCCCTTGTCCAATCAGAATTTCAGCAGAATCCTGGATTCCACTTTTTTTCCCCAAAATCGATCCAAGCCTTGAAAAATAATTTGATGGCATTTTACAAACACAGTAATAATTCAGATTCATCAAACACAACAAGACGATTACCAGAACCAATACATGCTAAATACAATAATCTCATAACTTCACACACATCAACGCTTAATTCACCAAAAAAAAATACAAAATTCACACAAACCCCTTCAAATCCTGCAATTAATCATTATTATAGACCTGAATTAATCCACAAAACAATTAAAATAAAATTGAATTAAAGAAAAATAAATTCTTGAGAAAAGGGGGAAGAATCTTACAATTGGGGGAAAATGGATGAATAGAAAACCCTAACCCTAAAAGTAATTGAAGAAAATTAGGGTGAGAGAGAAATTAGGGTTTGAGTTGTAGGCGGGAATAGAGAATGAGCTTTGCTATAACCACAACCACAGCTTGATGACCGGTCAGAAGTTTATTTAGTTTATAAAATGTAATTAATCTGTTTTTTAACGGAATCTCGAAATTTCCATGAGTATTAATGTAATATCGTTATGGATATTGTTATAACTAATACTAACAACTTGATTACATTAGATTAGATTACGAGTTTTTCTATCATATGCAACATGTTAAGAAGTTTAAAATAGAAATTTTGTATTGAAACTTGCACATTTAATATTAAGTATAAAATTTTTAAATAAATAATTGTTGTTTTTCAAAAAAAAATTACTACTATCAGTTGTTTTAACATGTGTAATATTGCACGTGTCCAATATTACATATGTTAGACAAACCCTTAGATTATTAATGACAAATCTGTAACATAAATATACTCAACTGATACATAGTTAGTTTTTTAGATTATTTTATAATTTCAGCGGTAATTTTCTATAATTTTGGCCCATAAAAATGTTCAACTAAAACATAATCAATGATTAAAATCTCCCAAAAAATAATTAATGAATCTCGTGAGTTTAGCTCAGTTGATAAGAATATTGCATATTATATGCAGGGTCGGGGTTCAAACCCCGAACACTCCATATTTAAAATATGTGAGCTCTGGTCACTATGCTACTTGACAAAAAAAAAAGTAATAACAATCAATGATTAAAAACTTGTTTATGATTGGATAGATTGATTATTTAATTGATGGGTTAATTTTCTTAAAATTACAGAGAGAATAAACAGCTGAAAATAAGAAATAAAAGTTTAAGTTAATCATTTATAATTAATTGTTAAAAAAAATTGAATAAAAAATAGTTGGAGAGGTGCAACACAAGGACTTCGTAGGAGGTCACCCAACTTAATACTACTTTCGCAGATCCACGTTTAACTGCGGAGTTCTGATAGAATCTGATGCATTAGTGCTGGTATGAATAATTGTTATTATTATCTCATCTTGACCCTCATACAAATAATATGAATTAGAAATTCAATCTATAACTCACTCATAATGTTTATTAAAACCATTTATCATATGTTAATATTCCATTGTAAAGCATCACCATGAGCTTATCTCAGTTGGTAGGGATATTGCATATTATATGCAGGGGCCGGGGTTCGAACCCCACACATTCCACTTCTCTACAATTTAATTGTGTGAACTCTAATCACTAGACTACTTGACAAAAAAAAAAAAAATTGTAAAGTGGAGTATTTTTCAACTAGTAGTCCATAAACAAAAAGATGTTAAAATAATTATATATGTGATTTTTGCACAAAAAAGATAATTAGAATGATAAAATGTGTGTGTGAATTTGATATGCTCACCTAAAATAAATTACATAATATTTCATACTTGATTAAATTTAGTTGTCACACTCGCCCATGCTCAATTTTTTTAGTTTAATTTTTTGAGTATTACTTTTCCCATCCAGCTGCCTTCTCACGCGTCCTGTAAAAATGTCAAAATTACCCTTGGTTCGGATTTTATTTTTTGAACCAGATTGTTAGTGTTTTCGGAAAATAAAATCCGGACATTGTCAATATGAAATTTTTTGTGCCTTTATTTGATGTCAAGGGTCTCTGTTGACTGTTATACGACCCCCACATAAACTGCAATGCAATTGCAGGGGTCGTATGAACGGTCAACAATGACCATGACACCACAAACACTCCTAAAAACTTAAAAAATTCGAAGAAAATAGATGAAGTGAAGAGTGAAGGAATTTGGTGAACATGCGCCTATTTATAGCCTAAAACAAGTCCTAGGTCATTTGGAAGTCAAGGAAAACATGTTTGTCATTCAAAACCGTCCAAAAAACACATTAAAACTCCACTAATCGGCCAAACCTTTGGTGAAACGCAACCGTCGAAAAGTAAACTGAGGTGTTCTAGATTTAATATTTCGGAATGCATAAAGTTTGTCTGGATTTTACAATTCGAACAGCATCAGACCCTGTATTCTGGAGCGTTTTCATGGCGAATGGATTGGGAAAAATAAAACAAAGGTACGTAACATAACATAAGCAAAAACAACATATTCATCTGGTGTTTCAAGAGGATTTCTTTGAGTTAGATCATGTTGCCTTGTCAAATGACATATTCATCTAGCAGGCAGCAAGATCCAACTCACAACAACCTCTTGATATTTTTGAGTTACCTATCTATCAATGAGGCAGCAAGGAGTAACTATATATTTTTGAAAGCATGTTGAGGATCTTCACCATGCTGGCACATAGAGAGCAATCTATTTGTTACATAGAGAGTTGTCTATTTTGCGGCAGCATGACAAAGATCCTAAGCACAATGACAAAAAAAAAATCATGGTTTTCTATGGTGTGTTTTGCTGGTATTGAAGCTGAAAACCGAAGAACACTTATTTATAGGGTTCCTTGGATGTTGTGGACCACATAAACTTTTAGTGCAATGTGGTCCATATAAAAGAATCTTATGCTGAAGTATTCCGGATTTAGTAATCCGGAATACACTTACGCCCTATGTGAATCCGGATTTCATAATCCGGAATGCATATATTTGGTTATTTTATCGATTAAATGAACATCTTTGACGTAAATTAAAACATAACGAAAGTTTAAATAATATATATTATTCAAAACATAATGCAACAACTTAAT
>Ga0228711_1004047_pt1 | contig 22713 bp, 11 predicted proteins | sample MedpolnodulmetaG_2_FD_177996 | JGI IMG/M metagenome (GOLD analysis project Ga0228711, IMG submission 177996) | Root nodule microbial communities from Medicago polymorpha collected in Santa Monica, California, United States - brown nodules | ecosystem: Host-associated > Plants > Roots > Nodule...
AATAAAAAAAAAAATTTTTAAAAAAAAAAAAAGGCAAGAGGATAGGAATGAAATTGGAGCGATGCATTTTTTTAGATGGAATTTGTTAGGTTAAAATGAGAGGGAAAATATTAGGTTAAAATGTTGCAGACCTAACAAAATTAATAAATTAATAAATAAGGAGGGAAAATATTAGGTTAAAATGTTGCAGACCTAGCAAAATTAATAAATAAGGATAAATAAGTGTAGAAAATATTGTCAAAAAAAAGGCAACGGGATAGGAATGAAATTGGTGCGATGCATTTTTTTATTAAGTGTACAAAATATTTCCTTAAAAAAAAAGTGTACAAAATATTGTAAAAAAAATGGCATGAAATTGGTGCGATGCATTTTTTTAGTATTAAATAAGTGTACAAAATATTTCCTTAAAAAAAAATTGTACAAAATATTGTCAGAAAAAATCCAAAAAAAAGACAAAAAAAAAAAAATGTATAAAATAGAAGGCATCACAACCTAATCATTGATATGCTAATATTGGGTGCAACATCATAATTTCTAGAACAAACGTGCAGCATCAAAAAAAATATATTGTCAAAAAAAAGGCAAAAGGATAGGAATGAAATTGGAGCGATGTATTTTTTTAGATGAAATTTGTTAGGTTAAAATGAGAGGGAAAATATTAGGTTAAAATGTTGCAGACCTAACAAAATTAATAAATGAAATTGGAGCGATGCATTTTTTTAGATGGAATTTGTTTGGTTAAAATGAGATAAAAAATATTAGTTTAAAATGTTGCAGACCTAACAAAATTAATAAATAAAGATAAATAAGTGTAGAAAATATTGTCAAAAAAAAAAGGCAACAGGATAGGAATGAAATTGGTGCGATGCATTTTCTTAGTAAGTGTACAAAATATTTCCTTCAAAAAAAAAGTGTACAAAATATTTTTTAAAAAAAGGCATGAAATTGGTGCGATGCATTTTTTTAGTATTAAATAAGTGTACAAAATATTTCCTTAAAAAAAAAAGGTGTACAAAATATTGTCAAAAAAAAATCCAAAAAAAATGTATAAAATAGAAGGCATCATAACCTTATCATTGATATGCACATATTGAGTGCAAAATCATAATTTCTAGAACAAACGTGCAACATCAACAAAAAAAGGCAAGAGGATATGAATGAAATTGGAGCGATGCATTTTTTTAGATGAAATTTGTTAGGTTAAAATGAGAGGGAAAATATTCAGTTAAAATGTTGCAGATCTAACAAAATTAATAAATAGGGATTCACCAAAGTCACAAGTCTCACATGTTATGGTTTATTTATGGTTTTCTGAATTTTAAGTCTTTTAACCTAATATGGAACTTGTAAATTTTGAACTCTGTGAAAATATTTTAAAATCAATCAATAGTATACATATAAAGTGGGGTTTTTTTATGCCACATGTCGCTTCCACGTTATTCTCAATATTTTTAATTTTTTTAATTCTTTAAAATTAATATTTTATCTGACATAAATATCTCAACAAACTTCATACATTACTTTGATCTTATCAACTAAATATTTTATTTCAATTTTTAATACATATGTAGCATAAATATCTCAACAAACTACTCATTATATTTTAAAAAAATTTAATCATCAATAGTCAATATTTTATTCGCTATTTATGAAAGTTAATGACCAACAAAAACTCGATTTTTTCCTTAAAAAAATAACTCGATTGGTCTCATGTAATCATTTGACACCTCATCATATTTTTACCTTTTGTTTCTTTTGTAACTAAAAAATCTATGCATAAGTGAAAGAAAATAATTGCCAAGAGATTGAATTGTTTTTTCTTAAAAAAAAATATATTGAACTGCTTTTGTAACAAAAAATTGCTCTTATATAACTGTATTAAACAAACTATTTTCTTAATGATTTACTTACGATAAATAAAAATGAAATAGATTCTAATTTTTTTAAATGTCAAAAAAATCTTTAAGTTATTGAATGTCAAAATCATTTTTATTATAATCCGTAACAAACATGTTCTATAAGGCCATTTGTTATAACTTTTAAAAAAATCATTTTAAAGAGTACTGTACGTGTTTGTTATAATTTTTTTAAAACTAGGATCTACACAAAAAAAATCTAAAAATAGTTTCAAATGAAAAGATATTAAAATAACTTTTCAAAAAATATACTTTTTTAAAGGGGGGGAGAAAATAAGTAATAAACGATGAAGATAATTTTGTAACAATTTGTCGTAGCCAGAGGTGGCCCTGAGGGTGAGTTCGAGGTGCGACCACACATGACTCCATTTTTCCGTGGGCACCAAGTATTTAGCGTAGTATGTGTGTGGTGTAGTGTTTCCAATCACGCGTGCGTGCGAGCACACATGTGTATTACATATAAAAAACTTTAGGGCACTTACTTCACGTTTTGCAGAGGTCACTCAAAACTGCAGTGACGACCTTGCTAATGTAAAAGGTGGAATATCCATAACTTTTCAAATTCAAAGGGTCAGAAAGAAAATCCAAAATAGGGTCATGGATTGTTGTTGATTTTAATGGTTAACCAACTCATGTTCTCACAAAACAACATAGATTTTGTAGAAAGAAATGGGTGAATGTTGTTGTACTTTATTCCTCAGCCCAAGGCTAGTTTAAATAGAGATGATATAATTAATTTGTGGGACGAAAGTCACAGGTTTTACAAGCGAGTACTGATTTCTAGTGATAAAGATGATATAATTTGTGAGGCCCAAGGCATGTTCTCACAAAACAACATAGATTTTGTACAGGCTTAAATAGAGATGATAAAGATCTCATCTTTCTAAATAAATAATTTAAGTTCACTTAGTACTTGTTTGGTTGTGTCCGGTTTGTAAATCCCGTCTCTCAATGTTATTTACACCACAATTTTACCAGCGTCATTCACTTTCTTTCTTTTTTCTTTTTTTTCTTTCAAAGCCACCCTAAATGTGACAATGATTGCAAGGCCACTGCAATTGCAAAAGCAGTACAAAAAATATAAGCATAGATGGAAGTATCCGAATCCGAAAACTTTGACCTCATAAAATAATTGATTGTTACGGTTAACACCGAACAAGACCCGATGAATGTTAATCCAGTCAGACGATACAATGATGATTTAATCTTAAACTTGATTTTTTTTTTATGGTTAATTTAGCTATCAAACAAGGGATAGTGGTGGCCATGAAACAAAAAGATGTTATAAAAATAAACTCTACCATATTATTAAGACCGTCTTGAAGAGTTTGATTGTTGGATTTATTTGTTGGTGTTGTTGACATAGAGCCAACAAGCGCAAAAAACCCAAAAAAACAGTAAATATATGAAGAGGTAAGTGAGGAGCGTTTGATGAATTTTGAGGGAAATATATGATGAGGTGAGTGAGGAGCGGTATATGAATTTTGTGAGTGGGGGAGGTGAGTGAGGAGCGGTATATGAAGAGGTGAGTGAGGAGCGGTTGATGAATTTGAGGGAAATATATGAAGAGGTGAGTGAAGAGTGGTTGATGAATTTCGTGAGCGAGGGAGGTGAGTGAGGAGCGGTATATGAAGAGGTGAGTGATGACCGTTGTTGAACGGATAGAACGGAAGAGGATCAATGGATTTGGTTGTGGGGCCTACGAGTGGAAAATAAAGATGACGACATGGTTTTGACCGTTACTTTTGCTAGTACACATGACAGTTACACATGCCCCGTTAATTTTGACCGTTGCATTTGCATATTCAAGAGAAGAAAAGGGAAGTCCTTATATAGTATCAAACATGTGACAATTGGATCGGTGTGGTGGCCGGTTCGAGTTGACAATTAGATCGGCCATGCTATCAAACCTGCGAGAACCGGTGTGACTCGTCGGTTTTCCAAAACCGATCGGGTCAATGCGTCGTCCATTCGTAGCACTTCATAGGCAATCCCTTTGTCAACGTTAAACTTGCAGAAATGAGGAAAAAGTTTGCACAAACAAGAGAAACAGATGAAATATACAAACAGAGAAGAAGAAAGGCAACTGTAACGTTGCTTCATGGATAACTATGTGAGATGAATGCAGGAGCAAGAAAATTTGAAGCGACGGCTGAGAAAGCAATTGACAATGACTCTTACATTTCATTGTCGGCCTGCCCATTGACGTGTTACGATCGACAGGCCGACAGGATCGAGCTCATAAGAACCCCTTCTTCGGAGTTAGATCTGCAACATAATGAAGAAAGGCAAGGTGTTTCAACAGGAATTCTTTAAGTTAGATCTTGTTGCCTTGCCAAATGACTTATTCATCTGGCAGGCAGCAAGATCTAACTCATAGAAACCTCTTGATGTTCATATCTATAGAACAAGTTCATAAGCTTTGTGACTATATATTTTGGTAGCATGCTGAAGATCTTCATCACGCTGTCAAACAGGGAGAAATCTATTTGCGACAGCATGAGAAAGATCTTCAGCACAATGACAAAAAATTTCATTGTTTCTTTGGTGTGTTTGTTTGTATTTTTGACAGCGTGCTGAAGATCTTCATCACGCAATCAAATAGAGAATATCTATTTGTGATCGCGTGAGAAAATTCCTCAGCTTAATGACAAAAATTTGCATGGTTTCTTTGGTGTGTTTGTGTGTTCTTGGTGGATATGAAGCTGAAAATCGGAGACCACTTGTTTATAGGAGTCCCTGGATGTTATGGACCACATAAACTCTTGGTGCAATATGGTTCACACAAAAGAATCCTATGATGAGGCAGTTCAGATTATATAATTCAAATTACTCTAGCGTAATTCGGATTATATAATCTGGATTACACTTGCACCCTAAAATTTGAGTTAACTTCGGACTATTTTAGCGTTTAAATGAACATGTTTGACGTAAATTAAAACATATGAAATACATGTTTATTTAAAACATGACACGTAATTAAAACAACATAAAGATAGAGAACTTAATTCAACAATATATAACTAACACGTAATTAAAACAACATAAAAAACGTGTTTATTTAAAACATGGCATGTTATCATGGATCATCGAAACTAATTTCTTCGTCTGGTGGTTTCAGGAGTGCCCTGATCTCTTCGTAGGTCCTGGGCCAGATAAAACTTTTCATAATTTGTTCAGTAGATCTAACAAACGAAGCATCCAACTCGATCGGTCCTATAGTACCGTGCTGACCAAAGATAGAGAACATGGTTCTCACGTCGTCATCGTTCGTGAGTTTCATCCGGTTGAACCTTGGAGATCCGACTGAGTCGGACAATGGACATCAATATTCAACACCGGCCACCATCCTCGTGTCTCTGTGGTTGAGTTGACAGTTGATTTGATCCAACCGGTTCTTCAGCCCGGAGAGGGTGACATCGTTGCGAATCCTAAACAGATATCCGTCGTAGTAGACTGCCGCTAGCTTGGTGTTCGGATCAAAGTCAGGGAATTCCTTTGTTTTTTTTTTCTGGTGTAGTTTACTTATAATGAAAACAGAGACCCCTATTTATAGAGGTATCTGGGCGTTGTGGACCACATAAATTGTCGGTGCATTGTGGACCACACAAAAGAATCCTATGTTAAGGCTGTCTGGACTATAAAATCCGAACCACCATTCACCTTACAGAAAGTACCAAGTATCATTTATTTCAACTAAAATCGTATATTTCCAGATTATATAATCTGGAATCCGTTTGTAATCCGGAAACTATAATCCAGACTGCATCATAATCTTTTGGCTGGTGGTCTGCACCACACATAACATCTTTGTCAGATGTTTTGGTCTTTGGTTAAGTCAAGAAAACGTGTTTTTACACGGTTTTTGACTGCATTAAGTGTAGATACACTCTATGCAACCACTCCCTCCCTATAAATAGCCTTCCAAACCATGATTTTCCGTCGTTGGCCTTTCAAAGAAAGAGGCCTCTTTGAAAATTTTCAGGGATTGTATGAACGATCAATCGAGCTCAAGGGCATTGGTTTCTTCTTCCTGCCCTCCTCTTTACTCCTCCCCTGTCTCCCCTCCAACAGTGAAACTACTAGTATGTCCTATGACTTCCCTCTTCTTGGGCTCTTTGGAGATTAGAAATAGTTTTAGTTCTTATGTAATAAGATTAGCAATAGTTTTGGGTTCTTATGTAATAAGTTTAAAAAGTTTCAATCTTTATAATGTATTATTCATATATTAATAAAATGACTTCCTTCAATCTTTGTGTTCTTTTTATTTATGTCTATTTCCTTGTTATTTCATGAATTTGACATCGTTGAGAAAAAAAATTCTGGAAAAAGAGCTTTTCGGATAATAAAATCTGGAAACACTAACAATATGTTTCAGAAAATTAAATCCAGACGAGGGATAATTTTGGAAAAAAATAGGGCGCGCGAGAAACCAATAGGGTGGAAAAAATAATAGTCTTAGTTGTATCTATTCACAGAGACTTAGTCTTAGTTTTATCAATAAGGTAGGGCTTTCAAAGATGTTTGGTTTAGTAATGATTGTAGAAAAATATTGGTGAAAAATTAAATTAAAAGTTGTGTTGAGATTAAGTTTCATTAGTTGAACATCGAATGTCTCTATATTTTTTGCAAAACCAATTTCTCTATACTTTTTCAACTATTTAAGCATAGTTTTTACTAGTTCTATAGTTCTATGAATACATGTGCGAGCATGCCAATAAATGTGGAGAAATGATATTTGTACAATTATTTTGTAAAAACTTTTGAACAACTTTCTCTCTCATACTCATATGATATTGTTATTATTTCTCTTCCTTTTTCTCTCTCCATTGCTTTTAACCAATAAAAAGATAGAAAAACAAAGTTGTCATTAAAGTTATTAATAAATAGATATACAAATATCATTGCTCATAAATGTGCTACCTTCCTGCACATCAAACCCGTTATACTTTTTTTAACGTGGTTGTGGTGAAACTTTCTTTTCCTTTTATTAGACATTCCTGTAAGGATTATCCCATTGTGATTTTTTTTCTTCCTAAATTTGATAAGTGGTTATTTTTTCTTTTTAAATGAAAAAATATTTGTAATTAATTAGTAGGTTAATTTTTTTGACTTTAAACTCATGATCTTCGACTCTTAATCTTTAATTCAAACCAACTGAACTCCTAATTTAGATAATCAATGAAAATCCATTATTAAAAAAATTAAATAAATTCCTCAAAGTCGAAGTTCTAATTTGACAATTTAGGTGAATTAGATAACTTCTTACAAAAATAAAATAATAAATTAACTAGCTATTCTATTTTTTTTTTTGGTTGGAAATATTCTATCATTTTTATTTTTAGAGGATTTCGTCATCAAAGACACGAGTTTTTCTAATCAAATACATTCATTCATCCTTATTATATCGTTCAAGCTCAGTTTCCTCTCACGCACGACACGCGCTCTTTGTCTTTTCTCTCTGCCAGAGACCAAAACCCTAGATCTTCAATCGCGATTTTGGACACATCATAATCATCGGTAAAAGCCCTAACTCTTGCATCTCTCCTTTTCAATTCACCGGATTTTCACATGCCAATTGAATTTTTTTATTCGCTTATTAGGATCATAAATTATCTGGTTAACATCATTTAGGTTTTTCATAGATGAATGAATGAATCAATTAATTGATGAATTTTACATTAATCTGCGAAATTAGTTCTTGAGATGATGGATTGGTTGTGTGTAAAGGGAGGATTTTGATTGTATTTGAGGATTACATTCGAATTTGGAGGCTAACAAGGTTCAAAACTCATGGGAGTTATTGGTTATTGAATCATGGTAGATAATTCTATCTGTTTGTGCATATATTACAGGGGAGAAAGGTTTTCATTCTGAATCTAGAGCTATTGCGGGCCGAAGAAATGGATCCTGGTCGCTATGCACTGCATCAAGGCTGGGATAATAACAGCGTAATTGTGGTTTCCTCTTTAGTAAATAAAATTCACCTATGTGATGTGGGGGAAACAAACTATTAGGGCTCATCCTTAGAGAAATTATGAATGAAAGAAAGCTAGCTAGCTAGCCGTGGGGGCAGTCAGGATAAGGACTCCATTTGCCTATACCTCGTCTCATCATTCATTATTTGTTGCTGACATAACTTATTCTCTTCAATCCACAGGCTCTTGAGGGTTATGGTGCGGTCCATGAGCCAAATTTTCGGTGAGTGCAACTGTTCCTTGCTGCTTACTTATCATCTACATTCCTATGGTAATAGCACACGGGTAAAAATATATGGTTGGACAATTAAGATGCACCTTTCTTTTTGCACGATGTTTGTTTTCGAATTATGTGGGTAGGATATTCATTTTGATGCGCATTGGCAATTGTTTTTTTTCCTTCCTCCCACTTTACCCCTTTTTTTGGCAGAGTCGGTGGCACTTATGATGAAAGACGGTTTGTAGATGAAAGATATCCAAGCGATGCTGTATACCAGAGAAATAATTTCCATCGTGATGCTCTGAATAGGGAGGCCTATTTGCCACCAGGACCTGCTGTTGGCCAATGGAGTCAATCCAAACGGAGGGGTTATGATGAAGATTATCAACTTGAAAGGGAATCTAGACGTTTTCAGAGACCTTATCATGAACCATACAACCAAATGGATGGTTTTAGGGATCGGGAGATTGACATGTACCCGGAGTATGATAAGTTTCGAGATGGTTATACCAGCATTGAAAACTATGGTGATCGAGGCTATGACAAACCTGCCAGGTTTGCAGGGCATGACCGTGATGATTATGCATATGATGATTATGGCCACAAGTCCCGTGTTTCCCACCATCGAAGGGAGGATAGCCACGAGAGGGATTACGATCATGGTCGGCATAGTTATGATTCTGATTATGAAAGAGATGGCAGAAGAGATAGTAATTCGAGGCGACGTGAATCACGTGATCGAGAACGAGACAAGAGATGTTTTAGTCGGGAAAAAGATCCAAGTCCACACAGGAAACATGAGCGTTCGCGATCGCGTTCACGATCCCATTCTCGATCTCGGTCTCACTCCCGTTCCCATTCTCACTCTCGTTCCCGTTCGCAATCTCGTGGATATGATGATCATCCAAAATCTAGGTCTCCTCGAGGTCGAAGCCGTAGTAGAAGTTATCGTGAAGACAACTATGCTGACAATCGATATGATAGAAGTGAAAGACGCAGAGACCATGATGATAAACGTCAGAGGGAGCATTATTCCGTGGTATGTGTTGAATGGCGTTATTCCTTTTCAGGTGATTATCTTAACATTTCTGAATAATTTGAGAAAGCTATTTTTCTAGGCTCCATCTGCAACTGTTGTTGTGAAAGGTCTTTCACAGAAGACGACTGAAGAAGATCTATACCAAATCCTTGTATGTGCTACTTAATTTGTTTTAGCCTCTAATTTACTTCTTTATATTTAGACAGTGCTTCTGACATAATCATTTATATTTGTGTAGGCGGAATGGGGTCCCCTTCGACATGTTCGTGTTATAAAAGAGAGAAGTTCTGGCATCTCTCGTGGATTCGCATTTATTGATTTTCCTTCCGTGGTATTCATCCTTTTGATTTTCCAATATTGTACATTTTGGTTTCAAGAATGATACTAAGATTGTTATTATGGGATTAGGGAGCTGCACAAGGAATGATGGACAAACTCGGAGGTGATGGTCTTGTTGTTGATGGCAGAAAACTTTTCTTTGAATATAGGTATAATTTTTATTTTTAGGGTTTGTTAACTAAATATTTTTTGGTGTTATATTTCGATGCTTTTAAGACCTGTTCTTTCAAGTGTACTGTATAGATTACAACTCTGCTGTATTTTGTTGCAGTAGTAAGCCAACTGGAGGTGCAGGTTCAGATGGAGCTATGAAACCAGGTCACAGTCATAAGAGCATTACAATACCATCTGATTGGATGTGCATTATATGTAGCTACATTAATTTTGCACGCCGGACTTCCTGCTATCAGGTCCATATTATTTCTTGCATCAATTTTGCATTTCTGTTGCTATTGTTGAATCAGTCTTTCTTCATGCCTATTGCTTTGGATTAATTAGCATGTCTAAATTAGTTAGGGCAGTAACCCATTTTTTAATTGAGTTGTAAGTGTATCCATGTACATGTGTATTAATAAGAATGGTTCCATTTTTGTTTTCTCATCGGTGCAGTGTAATGAACCACGCACTGATGATGCTCCTGCAGCAGATATTTCATTATCAAATTCAACATCCTTAGGAAAGAAAGGCTTAGAGGCGGGTTAGTATAACTGCTTTATCTGACAGATTGTTTGTTTATGTTCTGCAATTAATAAGTTTGCATGTAATCAGGTCCAACTCATGTATTGGTTGTCCGTGGATTGGATGAAAATGCCGATGAAGAAATGCTCCGCTATGAGTTTTCCAAGCATGCTCCAATCAAGGTTTAATTAAATATCTGTGCAAACTAATTTCTCCTTTTACTCGGAGTGGGGGTTGTTCTCGTTTGTATTGCTAGCTATGTGCTTACAAATGCCGGTATTATCAATTACAGGATCTACGTCTTGTGAGAGACAAGTTCACTCACGTCTCAAGAGGATTTGCATTTGTACATTTTTATTCGGTAGGTACACCTTATGCTTGATGATCCTTTAGTTTTTTCTTCTGATGTTCATGACATGTGTGTTTTTCCCGCTTCATGTCATTGTGTAGTTAAAGGAAGGGCATGTGTTAAATCATTCGGTGATATCTTGTTTCTACAATTATCTAGTGTATTTGTAATTGTAAAAGTGTTTGGAGTGTGAATTCGTACTTTCAGTTTTGGTGGATATTATTGATGTATTCGATGAAAAATTTAACATGACCTATATTTGAATGAATTCTGGCAATTTCGCTGTTTAGATAATGCTTTGAAATTTATATTTGAACTAATTACCGATAGCTTTCTATTTATGTTTGCTCCTTGCTGTTGCCAGACGAAGTCCTTTGAGAGTGTCGCTGTCTGTTTCACTTTTTTGTCTAAGGTTTTTTCATCGGTATTAACATGCTAATATACTAATTTTTAGGTAGAGGATGCTACCAAAGCTCTTGACTTAACAAATGGAACGGCCCTTGAGAAGAATGGGCAGATTCTAAGAGTAGCATATGCAAAAAGCATACTGGGGCCTGGATCAGGGGCGTCAGGAACTTCACAATCAAGCAGTCTTGCAGCTGCAGCTATTGAGGCTGCAACATTTTCCCAACAGGTGTTCTATTCTTTTTTCATATTGTTGAAATTGTGGGATTTTAGATAAAAAAGATGAGAGAACTCATAAAAGCTTGAACATTGTTGATAATATTTTGATAGTAACTTGATACAAAAAACCAAATCCCTATTTATAGGGATACACAAACTCAATCCTAAATCAAGAACAAATCATAGCAATAATAATAAGGGTCATGCTAACAAGTTCCCTAAGGGTACTTGTTAAGAAGTCAAAAGGAAATAAATGATGAATTTAATGTAGAAACAATCAATTTTTAAAGTTTCAAGTGGTTGAATGCACCATTCCCAAGATAAAATTTCCCTTTTGGACTTCGTAACAAGTGCACCAGGGCACTTGTCAGCATTTCCCTAATAATAATAATATAAAATCTAATCCTATGACATACTCCAAAGATACTTTAAAAATAAGATAAAAGTATTTAATAATATTCTTAACACGTATATATGATGAATTCGTTTTTTGTAATGTTAAAGACATTATATGTATCATTGCAAACTTGCAGTAAAATACTGTCCATTTGAAATCATTTCATGCAAGTTAGTCATGTTGTCCCTTGTGATTCTTGTAGATCAATTATCTTGTGCTAATTTTCTGACTTGGTTGATGAACAAAAATTCTAATAACTAGAGCAATCTGGTGGAAAATAGTTGGGACTCTACCTAGATGTTTTACCAGAGGAAGGCATTGTAAAGACTTGAAAGAAATATTAGACGTTTTATGTTATCCTTTCTTGCTATTCGGTTTGAGGGAGGGTTAAAAAGATATGTGAAACAATATGGTATTAAACTAGTTTGAAAAATAGTTTTATGAAATCTTAGCATAATTTTTACCTTTTTTTCCTTTCGCTTTATCAATTGCAGTTAATGGAAGTATATTTAACATAAACAATTCTTAACTGACTTGCTAATTTGACAGACAGCCTCTAGGTTATTTACTTTTCTCATATCCTGGGAGTTTTTCCATGTTGTTTTTTAGCAATTGATTCCATTTGTAGATGGAAATTTCTGACTAGAGTTGTTTCTGATCTATTATATATGCCAACTATTGTGTATTTCTTATTGAGGTGGTGTACTTATTGTAGTTCTGATATAACGTTAAGTTGCCATACATTTGATATGTGTCTTGTGCTTTTCTCTAATCTTCAGTATGATTCTGTCGGATGGGCTCCCAAAGAATACAATCCAGATGACAAACAATCTAATGGTCCTGAGCAGCCTGGTACTGATGTTGGTGCACCACAATCAGGTTTTGTTTGGGACGAAGCATCTGGTTATTACTATGATGCTACTTCTGGGTTTTATTATGATGGGAATACTGGTATGTTTCTATATCGAGTTTATCCAAAAAGCTTATATTTAGGAACTTGTTAAAATATTCCCAAAGCACTTTTAGGATATGTATCAACTATCATGTACTTCCGAAGTAATTCCATGTACTTTTAGTTTCTCAAGACTTTTGTTATTTTATTTGGACTTTTTTAAATGAGCCAAAGCTCAAAAGCAAGTGTATAGAGTACCCAAAACATGCATGTTGGTTCTTCACTTATAGTTATGGTCTAGGAGTGCCAGTAATTTTCATGCTGTTTTTTTTTTCTTTTTCTGCATTCACCCCTTTTCTTTTTTATTTTCTCATGTAATTGGGCTCTGTTAGAAGGCATGAAGCTGCAGAATTTTGCAGAACTCTGCATGTGCTGTATGTGTCTGCATACACTCACTATTCATGCTAGTACTATTCTCCAGAAAATTTTGCATATTTTAGGTTGCGTGTCTTGATTGAGCCTATATTTTTTTATCTGCATACTTGGAACACTGATATACTTGTGAAATTGTTATTTTAATCTTCTTTTCTTGTTATTTTTTAATTTTCTGCTTTTTTTGTGACATGTAGGTCTTTACTATGATGGTAATAATGGGATTTGGTATTCATATGACCACCATACTCAGCAGTACATCCCATGCACCGATCAAAATCAGAATAAAACATCTAATAACGAGTCTGAACCTTCTAAGGCATCTGATGGTTCTAGCACTAAAAAAGTGGTGATTTCTGCACCAGCTACTATTGTTACTTCAAACGAGAAGCCAGCTTCACTAGCAGATGCCGTCCAGGCTGCTGCAGCTGCTGCTTTAGCGGCAGAGAAGAAAGAGAAAGAAAGATCAAAGGAGATAAAACTTGCTTCAAAAAGCAGTATTCTAGCAAACAAGAAAAAAATGAACAATGTGCTGTCAATGTGGAAGCAGAGGAGTCATGAGGGACAAGCTACTCGTGTGGCACTGGAGGACAATCAGTTATCTGGTTCTGCTGACGATAGGTCATATTCTTCTGCACCTTCTGCAAAGAACAAGTTAAAAACTGAGACAGTAGCAAGGGAAATTAATGCGTCTAATCTGGGAGGTCACACAACTGCACAGGTTGTCGCTACTGACTCCCAGGCACAGCCACGACCCTTCAGTAATAGCCTTGGGGGCACTCTGATGGGGGTTATTAGGGGATCAGGAAGAGGTGTTGTTAAATCAGATACTTCTTATTCTGGCTCTACGTCTGCCACACCATCTATGTCCGCTTCATCTTCTGCAAATGTTGATACACAAACATTTGCTACTCCCTTTAAAACAGATGTCTCTTCCCTGGGTTCATATACACCATCTGCGTCTGTTGGAAGTGGACGAAGAAGGTTTTCGGAAATGCCTCTTTCTGCTTCAACTCATAAGGAACAGTCCCAAACAACCTATAGGGATCGGGCAGCTGAGAGAAGAAATTTGTATGGCTCGTCATCTTCAGTTGGCAATGATTTGGCTGACCTCGAAATTGGGGATTCAAGTAAGATTGCTTAATTTGTGTAGATTTCATTGCTTTTGAGTTCAAGTATTATGAAAAATTGCTGAGGGTGTACATGAAATACAGTTATTAGTTATTCATACTAAAAAAATTGTTTGGTGCCTGATGAAAAGGCTTGGAGTATAGATAAAGCTTTTTTTTTGCTTTAGGTGTCGAGTAAGATTTAGTTTTATGAGAAATTGATGAAATCTTCGTGATTGGGAAACCAAACAATTTTCTGTGTGTAATTGATGTTTGATTTCTCTGTCTCTTCCTATAGTTGTAAGTTTATGTACTTTTGAAAAATATGACAAGTAATTTATTTTCGCTGAAGCCCTAATTTTACATGTTGAATGGAAGTTCTAAATATCCAAATAGTAGGTTAGCAAACCAATAGGTTTGCTGGTAAATTTTCACCTCAGATATGTAGATTGACTTTTGAGAAAACATTTGTTTCTACCAATTGTGTCCTTGAAGCTCGCGATTTTGCATCAAGGAGGAGTGATACAATGCCATTCCCTCCCGGGGTTGGTGGAGGACGCGCAGTTGGTGATGTCAACCTCGATACTTTTGAGGTGATTACAACAGACAAAGCGATTGATGAAAAGAATGTTGGTAATCGGATGCTTCGCAACATGGGCTGGCAGGAAGGCTTGGTATCAATTCATTCCCTCTGTACTACAAGTTTTTATATTTATTATTACAATTAGTTATTTTTATTGGAGGTGTTACTGTTTAGTGGAGAGCTTGATATAGTCTTTGTTATACTTGCAATCAGCTCAGCTTTAAAATTTTCAATTTTTGAGGGATGTGCTAGAGTGGTGATTTAATCCTAGAACTAGAATTTCCTTTTTATTCAATCAAGCACCCTTACAATTTGGATGGGATAACTTCGGACATTTGGGGTTCTTTCAACGCATCTTCTGAATGATTCTAACATTTCCACATTATTCTTGTTTCTTGTATTATGGATAAATTGATGCACAGGGGCTAGGAAAGGATGGAAGTGGAATGATTGAGCCTGTCCAAACACAAGCCATGGAAAATAGAGCAGGACTTGGAAGTCAGCAGAAAAAGTTGGACCCTAGCCTTGAGGTGCAGGCAGGCGATAGCTACAAGATGCTTATTCATAAAAAAGCACTTGCCAGGTTTCGGGAAATGTAGGACTCAATCGAGGTTTGAGCACATATTCTAGGGTTTTAGCTTTTGAATATATAGATTTAGGTGTCTTCTGACATATATTTATAAATGTAAAAACACTAGCTTGCCATTACTTGAATTTCAAATTTCATTTTTGAAATTTAGTGAACATTTTTAATTATGCTCGAATTTCCCATGATCATTTCCTTGCTTGAACACTGAAGGCATACCGAATTGCCATTTAATTCATGTTTTGCAATGAGTTAATATGAGTGGTCTTGTAGACATTTCTTTTTCATTTGTTTTATATCCTTCCCTTGGATCTATTCTCTAGAGTGACATAAGTCAAAATCAGTTTTATCAAGCATAAATATTATGAACACATTATCATAATCTGGAGGTTCTGCTTGTAGAATTTATACAAAAGTTTATGTAACCTGTAAATTATCATGCCGTACTTTCCTAATTTTTTAATAAAGTTATTATTCTAAAATTATGATATCCTTTTTTCTGAATTTAATTCTTTTTCATCGGTTTCTTTTTTTAATAAAATGTTGCTAGTTAACGTAACCACACCGTCTCTCTTTTTTCCCAAGTTTTTTTTTCTCAATCAAATCGCTTTTTTCACCTTGGTGTGTCCTTGTACTCTTATCTGTCTTTTTCTTCTCATGTAAACAAACCCATTGTACTCTTCTGTCTCTTTCTTCTCATGTAACAAGTACCGATAAACTGGTCTCATTTTTTATTTTAGGAGTATGTTTGGTTTCACTTTTAGAGATGTCAAAATTGATTATGAAGATGTAGGATTGATCATGAAGATGTAGGATTGATCATGTCGTGTTTGGTTGTGATCAAGTAAAATTGATTTTATTTGAAGCTAGAATTTGCAGCTTTTGATTCTAGAAATAATTTTTACATAAATTTATAATTTAATTCACTTTTACATAAATGTATTCGATCATAAATCACTTTACATTCTATTCACTTTTGGTTAGAATCAATTTTACAGAATTTATTCACTCAATCAATTCTCAACACGGCAGGTTAGAATCAATTTTACAGAATTTATTCACTCAATCAATTCTCAACACGGCAGAACCAAACAAACACTAGGTTGTCCTTGCCACCAAACTAATATATAGGTTATTTACACTAAAAATTCAAATATTTTATAAATGTATATCTAAATTAACTTTATTTAACAAAAATAATTATGTTAAAGAGAATGTTAAAACATTTGTTGCTAACACCTCTTTGATAAATTACTTAACAGGCAGGTCTATTTTAGTTAATATTTTTGTAATTGCATCAACAAAAGTGAAATTTTGACATTCAATACTAGATAAATGAGTTAAGAGACATCAAATAAAGTGATATCTTTTTGCTTTGCTACATCCGGTCCTTCCATTTTTAACTATTTTGATAACTTTTTTTTTCAGCATAATTCAAATTTCAGTTTTTCAAATTTATTTTTTGGAAAACTCATCTGATCATATTTGTTGTTCCAAAAATCTCAGTTCAAAAACTTTAATATAGAAAATTATAATAATTTTGAAAAACATGAATTTGAATTTTTTGAAACATAAGATTTTTTATTTTCTTTGGGGTGGAGGGACTAGCTAGAGTAAAAAAAAAAAACAAAAACTAACTTCCTTGATTTTGTCATAATGTGGTTATTGTGTCTCTTTACAAAGCCCATCCTTTGTAATTTAGTGTTTATTGTATTAAACTGACAGATTCTTCTTCTCCACACTGTCCAAATCTAAATAAAGGACCATCTCGTACCTATGTTTCTCTATGTAATGAGTTAAGAGATTTGAAGGGGAGAAAAAAACACTAAACTGTGCATCATAAAACAAACAAGACTGTCCCATCCCTATGTTTCTATATGGACAGCAACTCATAATAATTGAACTGTGTAATTCCTTGCCTCATCCTTTTGTGGGTCCAATAAATGAGTTTGCATTTAGTGTTGTCTTCTGTGGGGATAACAACTACTCATCCTCAACAAAACAGTCTTCTTTGCTGCAAGATAATTCTTATGAAGTCAGCATTAATATTTTAAAATATATAGTAGCCGTAAATATAAATAAATTTAACTTAGGTTGGTGTTTTTGAGAATACACATTTTCTATGACATGAAGAAGATTAAATGTACTTAAGTAATGTTTCTAATAAATAGTACTTATATTCAGCAGTCTTAAGTATAAGCAAGTTTTCATAGAGATTAAATGCACAAAATATAAATATAAAATATTATTACTCAATAACCAACTTACTTGATGTTTTGATGCCTTCAAATTCTCCAGTAGCTCAGCAATCTCAACCTGTTTCATCACTGTATCATGTACCACCTGCATCATATTACAAAAAATTAAGTATCATATCATCAAAACAACAAGTAGTTGTAAATGACAGAAGAAAGTATAGAGAATAACCCTCTTGGTATTTTCAAGGTCGAACTCGACAGATTTAATCCTATCCAAAGAGCTCATAAGCATTTTCTCCTTTTCCATAGGTATTTCAGCAGGTCTATGGCTAAGTTCCACAAATGTTTTTTCTAGTTTCTGAAGACGTTCTTGTATAGATGGAAGAATATGATCCTCTTCAGAAGGTGTTTTGATATCTTCTATAAGGTTATTGATGTTATGTTCCACCACAATATTGTTCTGTGTTCTCCAAAATTCTAATCCTAAACCGTGGAAGAATATATCTAGTCTTTCCAAAAGATATATCAGCACACTTGACGCATATAAGAAATTTGTTGTCTTCGCTTTTTCCTTAACAAAGCCGAACCAATTTCTGATCGAAGTGCCTGTAAAAAATATGAGAATTTGTTCAACATGGAAGATAAGGAAAATACCGAAATACTTGCCAGTAATACTGTGATACTAATCGCACCCAACAGGAACAATACATATGTTGATTGTTGAGTTTCAATTCCCACTTTTAAATGTTATAAAATATTATTGAAATGTCTGTGCCAAAAAACATGAAATATGTACAACTTGTTTTCCACATCAAAGTGATACAAAATAAGGAATATGTAAAACTTGGTTCCATATAGCATAAGCAAAATGGACACAAACTGTATCAATAACTTCACTCTAGGGGACAATAGTATGTAATGTCTCGTTCATGTGAATCACGGTTCATACGAGGTGTAATTTTGAAGAAAAAAAAATGTTCACCATGTATACAGAAGGTTTCCACCTTTATAGGAATCTTGGTTTTTCAACCACTCTGGGAATGTTATGGCAAGAAACACAATTGACAAATATTTTTGGGGATGTTATTTCAAAGGAATATTTTTGTAAGAACATTTAAACTAAACAAGACAATCTAGGATTTCCCAAATTAAGATTCATGAAAAACTTAAAAATACCCCCCTGCAAGACACACCCGTACCTTTGGAATTCTCTGTACAAGTTATGTTCCCCATATCATCATTTTGCAATGGCTGTTCCTGAGTAAATTGAAATTGATCTCTTTTGAGCGTTTTTTCGGTGCCAGAAGCATTATCTTTACAGCTACGGTTGCTATTTGATACCCTAGCCTGCAGATAAAACAGTCTTTTGAATTGTTGACGGTTCAAGAGACAAACATGATACAAAAGCAGTATGTAATAACAAGGCTTCTAAAATGGTTCAAAAGCTCCAAAACTCACTTCTTCATGATCAGCTGAGGCTAAACGAGGGTTACTAAGTTTCCTTTGTCTAATGGACGGGCAAGAATCATTAATTTCTAACCAAGATTCTGCTGTTGACATATTGCTGCTTCGTCCCTGCAAGTTGATAAAAGGATGTCAAAAAGCATGTAATTGTATATTTGCATATAGGAAAAATCACGCTTCCAGTGCTTAAAGTTTGATCCTATATTAGTCCTTTAAGTCTCAAGACGTACACATCATGGTCACTTTTTTGAATTTCCGATTAAGTCTCAAGTCCAAATTCGTAAATTATATCATCTAAATCAATCACTTCTAAAATCCAAACCATTTATTGTCAAAAAGAGTTGAACTTACCTTTTGTAGGTGTGTTTGAAAATGGTCAATTTTCTGTTCATCGGCAACTTTGAGGATTTGTCTTACAAATGTTGCCTCCACATTATGAACAAACTAAAATCAGAATACCAAAATTAGTGTCACAATACTCTAGTTCAACATGGTAACTAATTCTAAGCTGTAGATATTTCTAAAAGATAGTAGAGCAACATTACCTTCATTATATTCGGATCATTCCATGGACCCTTACTAGACCTAAGACATCCACCTTCTCCAGGACATTTACACGAGCCACCCAAAAAATCCGGTAATTGACTATATAGATGCATTACAAACTACAAAGTAAACAACCATCTGAATAGAAATATAATGTAGCATGATGAAGGCACATATACATACCTAGAGTCGATGATATCATGTAGTTTAAATAAAGACTTTGGTTCAAGAACCTGAAAATTCATGAAAGTAATGCACTATCAGTAGGACTTCAGGGAAAGCTTCTGTAAATATAAGCGAAAAAAATCCATGTATAGGGTTTAAATTTGGACCATATACATATACTTTTTTGCCTATATTTTGTTACGGAGGGAGTACGAAATACTGCCAGCAAAAAGTTATAAAATATATTCTTCACCTGTATCTTTGCGATAGTTTTGGCGTCAAGAAACTTTTGAGCAGCAGGCCAAAGCATCTTCCTAAAGCCAGGACCAGCATTGACGATATACATTTGATGTAATGTCTGCAAATACATGTTGACGGAGTTAGTTTACATAGTAAGAGGACTAAAACTGACGTTATTTTGGGAAGGGACAATGTAAAAACCTCGGGGTAGTAACTGTTATCTATTTTTGTGATAGCAGCCAAGAGATTCGCAGCAGTAGGTGAGAAATTCTTCATTCCCTGTATTACACATGACATTATCAATACAGCATTTTTATTGATTAGTCACTCAATTTTAGTAAATGGATATCCTACATACCAATCCATGTACATCTAATATTGTCGTGGTTGAAGAAATCCATCGCTTTGATGCAATGGAGCATGCTGGAAATTTCTCCTGTAGAGTTCTCTCAAACTCCTGGACATGGTATTTTAAATATCGATCCATTGTGGTTATGCGCATCAAGCGGCTAGGATAAGCTTTTCCAAGCCTCTCAATGTAAACTGGGCGGCCTTCCTTATCAACTCCATGATAACCTTGAGGGTAATATTGCAATACTTCTTCCAGCTCTTCAAATTCAAAATCCTTCAAATATCATTAGACACATTTAGTCAACTCAAGTTCATCCTAGCATAGAACACTGCTGATTCTAAAATACACATGCAATCATCAGACATCATATATATAGTATGATTATTGAATAATGACCATTGAGTTAAACTAGTATATATTCCCTTTAACTGCAAAACATCTTTTGAAGAAAACAGACAACACTACTTTTCATTGCTAGTCAATTTTTTTTCTAATTTTTTATTTTTTTTTACAGCATGTTTCATTACTGATTTGGATCCCCTAATGTACATTTAGAGAACACTTTCCAATGCAACCTGTTAATGATGAAATTTAGAGAAGATCCAATTACTCTAATTTAATGCTCTAACAGTACCATACTTTTCTATGAATGTGCTAAACATTGCAGGGATTTAAATTTAATAAAATTAAGACCATAAACATTTATCTTAGCCTTTTTTAGATCAGGTAGCTGCTACTGTGCAATCCTACTACCAGTGATTGATTGTAGAACATTTAATAGGTTGTAATTCACTGAATAATTGTAGAACATTTATGAGGTCGTTAAATCTTGCACTAAATGTCTAGAGTCTAACCAGTACTATAATAATCAATAAATATCCAACCATAATCCGTACTAGAAGCAAAAAAACAAAACAGTACTAATGTACCAACACTTTCCCTGAATAAGACTGTTCAAATTTTGAGAAAGATAAAATAATTCTATTTTATGGAGGATAAATTTGAAAAGTAAAAGCATTTATTAAATTTTATATTATAAATAACTTTCTTAATTCTCATGATTTAGTTAACGGAGCATCTAATGCAACAAAATTAATTACTCCCTCCATCTCAAATCAAGTGTCTGAAATTGTTACGTCTATTACTAATTTCTATGAGAAAATGAGTTTTATGGACTAAAGTGCTTAGAAAATGAATAAAAGGTTGATTTGTTGACTCATGTGGGAGAGTTAATAAGTGAAGTGTTAGAAGTGGTCCAAATTAACAATCAACATAATAACATTGATATTTTGTCAAAAAATAAATAAAATATGTTTTTAATGACTTGACATATTATCTGATGATGGAGAAATACCAACATTAATCAAAATTGTAATGTTTTTTTTCTCTTAAAAATTGCAACTAAAACATGTCACATACACCCTATCTTAGCCCAAATATTTGATGGAGGACCAAAACTGGGACCCATTTTGGAAAATGGTGAAATTAAGAGGACTAAAAGTACAATTAAACCTTTTAAGAAAATAGAAAGAGAAACCTTACCTTGAGGATGGTATCAGTTCCAAATTGTTTCCTCCATAGAACCATATCTTCCCACATCTGAATGGTCTTCTCAATGTTAAAATCCCTAGCTTTCAAAAACCTAATAATAAACAAAAATGCACCTTCAGAAATACTCATTGAAACAAAATAGTAAATTAATTTAATTAAAAAAATGTAAAAAAAAAAAAAACCTCAAGAGTGTGTGATAATGATCATGGTTAGGAGGCATATGAAGCAAAGAATGACGCATTTGAAACACAGCTGATTCCTCTTGTTCATCTCTAACATCTTCAATTGGAAACCTATAATCAATTTTACTCTTCCCTCTTGTTTTCTTGAGAGAATGAGTGAATCTACATGAAGCATTTATTGCTTTTTTCTTCAACCTTCTTATTCTTGACCTTCTTAATCTCTCATCTTCTGAGTTCTCTTCTTCAACAATAACAACAACACCTTCTTCCACCCCTATTTTCATTTCACATTACAACAATAAAAAAAACAGTAATAATTAATTACAAATATGATTTGAAGAGTATACATATATATTTATACCTGACATAGTATTTGAGCTGAAAAGGTGGTAGTAAACTAATGATGTTGTAAAATGAAAATGTCGGTAATGTAATGTAATGTAACAAGAGAACAAAGATGTTGTGTTGTGTGGATCTCACTAAGATACTGTAGTGGAGAGTGGAAAGAAGGGAAAAAGAAGAGAGAGAATAATGGTTTGGCATATATCTATTATATATAATAAAAGTTCTCCTAACAATAAGCATGTGGCATGCCATGGTGGAGACAGACATATTGAAGATGTGTAATAGCACGTGATGTCTGTCTTACTCTACAAGTACGGTCAAGATCTATGTATGTGTTTGTGTATCTAGTTACTTAAATTCCCTCTATTTACCCCACTTTCTTCTTAGCCTTATAATTTTGAACTTGTGTTTTTAACGGATTTAATTATTATAGGTATTATATAAAGGTTGTTCTTGTACAATTTAACTAATTAAAATCAACCTACTCCCTTTTGTCAAAAAAAAAAAAAAAAAAAATCTCATTCATTA
>Ga0228711_1004050_pt1 | contig 22698 bp, 3 predicted proteins | sample MedpolnodulmetaG_2_FD_177996 | JGI IMG/M metagenome (GOLD analysis project Ga0228711, IMG submission 177996) | Root nodule microbial communities from Medicago polymorpha collected in Santa Monica, California, United States - brown nodules | ecosystem: Host-associated > Plants > Roots > Nodule...
AATATAATAATTTGCAATTGAAGTAAAATAATTCTAAAAGGAAATAATATTTAAATAAAACTAAATCAAATCTAAATAAAATAGACTCAAATAACATATTAAAAACACTAATTTATTGACTCATCAACCTCCAATTTTTTTTCCACATTGAGGGTACCTATTAGATACCTGGTCTTAAATGGTAAAGACTCTATCAACGTGGATGCTCTTATTTCCTATGCAAACCTTTGAAAGCTTATGGAGTTTCTAGAAGCAAATTAGAGATATGGCACTACTTACACTGATATCACGTGGAAAATTTGTACTTTTGTAGGCTTTTTTCTTTTCATTTTTGGTTGGTGAACAAATAAAATGACCAACAATAATTGTATACTTCGGTGGATCTCTCATTTTTCAAACATATCCTATGGAAGAAGTGACCAGTAATTCAGAAGAAAGATTCAACATATATAATAAGCCCCCACAGATGAAAAGGGGTGGAAAAAAAATTGAAATTCAATATATCTATTGGGGTCATTTTGTTTGACCTTATGGTTCTCCATAATAGGCGCATGCAGCTGCAAGCCAGTGAAGCAACAGCTCCGTAATTATCACAGCTGCATTTCACTTTCACATCAATGATTTGGTATAAAAAGATCCTTAGTTTGGTCCTGTTTTCTCAAGTTTCTCTGTTAATAGCTCTAAAAAATAATTGCTGAAAAGGTTCTTTAATCATTATTATCCTCCTCTGTTAAATTTCAAAAGGGGTCAAGTTATTTTAATTCATGCTTTTGCTCTCATCTATATACAAAGTTTAACCGAGTAAAAAATAAGCATACTACAAAGTTTAACCAAAACAATTAAGGAACTTAATTAATTAGGAGGACTCGTTGAATATTTGTATTTTTTTTTTAGGGATTGTATTTATAAGGTTTGAGAAGTTAATCCCACTCTTTCCTTTTCCTAATGTTGAATTGTTGGCTGTTTTACTTGTGAAAAAGAGCTAAAACCATTACAATATATCTTGTTTATGAGTTACGGTTTTTTATATATAAAAAAAGTAGAACAAGAAGTTGGGGTTGTTTTTATTTACCACTAAATTAATAATCTTTTGATACATATATAAAACATGCAATGCAATAAAAAAAAGATAATAAGAGAACACAAGAGAGTTTCAAAAGAGCCGGCCCAACAAATTTGGATGTTTAAAGAATTTTTCAAAAAAAAAATGAGGCCTTTAGAAAACTAACAACAATAAAATTAGAAGAATTTTAATCATAATTAATTAATGTAACAACATTAAAAAAACAATACATTCACAAGATTAATTAAGTTTTTAGTAAATTAATTAGTAGCAAAATTAATTAGTACCATTTATAATATGATAAAATAATTAATATTGATAAAATTAAAACTCACTGAAGTTGGTCCGGTGATGTTGACTTGAGACATTGATCAAGTTATCATATTTGATTCTCTCTGATGCCAATTTCGATGGACTATATTGTCTTCTTAAAAAAAATATTGATAAAATTAATACTATTAATTAAATAAAAGTAATAAATTCGAAGCCTAAAAAATGTGAGGCTTAACTCGGCTGACTCACTTGCTACCCTTTGAGTCGGCCCTGAGTGGGAATAAAATGTTTCGTTTCTTTTTACAACTAGTTTTCTTATATGTGTGAGATTTCTTAATTTTCAACCGTTCGAAACCAGTCATATATGAATGCAATAACAGTATTAAAATTTGTGCGTTAAAATTTTTCTTCCAACTTAAATGATCATTCTTTACGGTTGTACACGGTGAATACTTGTTTACACCTAAAAAAAGTATGATAATTGGAACACACTTTTTGTTAAGGATTAGAAGGACACTTTACTGGATTGTATAATTAAAGTCTCTTCTAAGGTCAGGCAGCCAACAAATATGTTTTATATATGATATACAAGTTAAATAAGTTTTGCATCATGCGCTAGTTTTATTGAATCAATGAATGTTACTCTTAGATCAAATTACATATGATGTAACTTATTGTTTCAATAATTAAACTATACATATGTATACACTCCGAATTAAATTTTGACCAATAAGTTTGAAAATTTTGTCATTGTTTGACAATTCTTCCGTATTTTGTCAGTAGTAAAGTTGAAGTTGACTTCCTCTCCGGACTTTATTTATCTATCTTTATCCACCAACTTCAAAAGGATTCTTAGATAACAAGAAAACAAAAGTATAGCTAGACGAAACAAAAGGAGTAAAAGATATTGATGAATCTAATGCACTCACGGGGACAATATAACAGGTGAAATTGTGTTAAAATTAAGTTGGTGCATGGTTTTATGACATGTTTTTATTTTCGTAGGAAAAGGAAATAAATCATTCATCAAAAATATTTTGTTTGCACTGCATTTGAAAAATCAAATGGGAATCATACATATAACAAAAATTAACTAATTAAAGAACTTAAGCACTTAATTCAACTCAAATTAACTATAAAGGCATGATTGAGTCGTATTCCTTATCGAAATTAATTGTCATGGAAGGATTGTGGATGTGGAATTTTGGAAAAGATGTTCCTCCTTAAAATGGGCATGGAAAAAACAGTGGTTGGTGAAAATGAAGGTTTCCTGAGTCAAACTACTTGACTTTGTTGTATGATTGGGAGTGGATACATTAAACAGTACCAATTTGCTTTTGCTATATAATTCTACGTGGCTTCTTTAGTTGCTAAATATAGGTCCTACTTGGACTGACCAGGGATCCAGGGTGGATGTACCTTGACCTACTGAAGGTCATATTGTGATTTATGACCACAATATGATATGTGTGTGGCATTTGTTTCTTCTTCCTTTTAGCAGTATTTCAAAGGATAGTTAATATATAATGCCCGACAGTCAACACATGATGCTAAGAAGAGACAAACAGTAGTACATCTTAATTAAACCAACGATGATAAATAAACATCCCAAGAGCATCCACAATTGGTCTATTTATTTTTGGTCCCTAAATCAATCACATATGTTTACATGACCTTTTTGAGAAAAATACGGAAATTAAGAAAGGTGATTGTTGAATTAATTTTGTTGGCAATTGTTATTGTTTTACATGTTTGTCTTTTATGAAAGAGAATTAGTGGATGTTTTCATAAAGTATTTATTATATATTGCAGAAAAATATGCAACATAAATAGGGATATAGTGGTAAAGAAATAATTAATATACATTGAAATTTGAAAGGGGTCTTATAAAAAGAGAAAAAAAAAACACAAAATAGTCTTATAATTAAATACAGAGGTAATATCTAATAAGAATTTGATTCATCCAATCCAGCACTCATATAAATGTTTTAATCAAAACTCATTAATCATATATAAATAACTTTATATCATTATATTTTAATATTTAATACGTAAATCTCACTTAAGATTGAAGGTCAACGTTAAGACCTCGTAAGGTGTTGAAAATAATTTCTCCTCAATAAAATACTTCATAGAATCCAAATTTTAAAAGGGAGAGATCCCTCCATTAGAGATGGTCTTACTTTTTATACATTTATTCAACATATTATTTTCTCTATAACTTCAAACTATCACACATTTTGATATTCCCTCTCACACATTTCTTTATTAAATGAAATCTAAATGGATTACACCACTTTACACCAAATAAACTACCATGTTACTCAATTTGTGCGTCGTTTGCAAAAATGACATGTTTTGATACGGATAAAGTATTATAGCTATAAAAAAACGTCAAAAAAAAGTATTATAGCTATAAAATAGTTTGCTTTCAAATTTCAATTTAAAATATCTAATGTTTAACTTGATTAATTTGTTGGTTTTAATTTATTGGGTAAAAACAAAGCAAAAAAATCAAAACACAATGTAGGCTAAACATTAACAGAAAAGGTATATGATGGACCGAATCCAAACATACACAAGTAAACTACAGGTGAAGAAGGACTGAAGGGGGGTGCCCCTTGATGTCACTCTAATATATGTACACAATATGTGTAGAGATAACAAAGTTATTTTGACCATTTTTCACATAGGGTAGCATGTTAAAAACAACTTATCTTACAAACTTATATTTCTTTCAAGCCATTTTAATGCCAAAATAATTTAACTATGTACACACTTAATCAAATTCAACAATCCATCCCTTCTTATCTTCAATACTACCTGTTTGTATTCCTAAAATAGTCTTGCACAGCTCTTGACAAATGGTTCCAGAACCTGTTTTATAGTCCACCCTGCATTGCATATGATCAAAACAAAGAGGTTGATAATATATCTTGGATAGAAAATTTTGGTTAGTTTATATATGATCAGAGAAAATTAAATGAACTTATGTATGTGGACTAGACTTGCATTACATCCTTATAATTTACTCTTTTTTGTATCCATTGTATCTAATAAATATGTATCCAATCCATTACTTTACCTTCTATTCTGGTATGTGATGCTCCCTACAGGAGCAACACCAACGGCAGTTCCTGTACAGAAAACTTCATCTGCCTCAGTCAATTCATCCACAGCAACAACGCGCTCTTCCACCTGAACCGATTTGGTCTTAATCAATAAACACACTTGAAAGATAAAATCATATATAAATAGTAAAATTGGCTAACCAAATATGATATGATAGCGTTGCAAAAAAGGGGGTTAATGTTAGGAATTTTCTAATAAAATGAAGGTTTTTTTTTTTCTTCCAAAAAAGAGCTAAAGTTTTTTTTTCATTCATTTGATTCTGCTTAATTTTCAGGACATAATTTTTAGGACTGTGATAGGTGTCTGTTGTTGTGAATTCGAGGTTTGGTTCCCTTTGCAGTCACATAACACGATTGTTTGCTATTGATTTGTCCCATTGAAACTGAGTTCTCGGAGCGTGAGATTGGGCAAACGAAGACTTGACTGACTATTCACAGAAGCAAACTAAGTGTCCTATCGGTGTTTTAAATTCATATGATCGATCATGTTTACACTTACATATAGCTCACCAGTTGTGACTGCGAGTCTGTGACTGTGACCATACATGAGAGAACTCTGAGAAAAAGTTGTTATATTAACATGCACATATATCATTATTGATATGATCTACTTCAACTTGACCACACTTATGATATGAATTTCAAGCAAGTGTTTCTTGAATTTCATTCCTTATAATTAGTTCTATTATAAAGACAAAGAGTATATTGTCTTAACTGAGGAATTAATAAAATCAAAGTATAGCAATCTAAAGAATAGCTTTAAGATAGAATTTCTACAATGAAATCCAACCACAATGAACAGTATGTATTCTATAATTTCTATTGTTTGAGTTCATGGACAAGAATCTTTCTAAGTTATTTTATTTTTAAAGTGAATAAACAACTATACATATGTTTGCTCAAACTTATATTATATTGTGAATCATCTAAAATTGAAAGATCAACACTCTCTCACACAATAAGAAATATAGTGCAGAAGATGAAAATGATGTATGATACGACTTTAGTTTTGCTGAAAACTTCAACATTAAAAATTGTTTCGGTAAAAAAAAAAAATCAACTAACAATTACTTAATGAAAGACTATTCATATTTAATATGTATATATGAGAAAGATTGGTTGTAATTCAGATAGAAACCAGAAAGTAACAAAATGCAGAATGTTTTTGATGTCTCATAATCCTATAGCAGCCACAAAGATGAAACGATTATGGTATAATACTACCTGATAACCCAAATCACTGGCAATTTCAATGACACTTTTTCTTGTGATTCCGGAAAGTATGGTTCCATTGATAGCAGGCGTTGAAATGGTTTTTCCCTAAGAAATTGAATTCCAAGTTAGATTGACCAGTTGCAAATATAACAGATAGATTATAGTACATATTGAGTTTCACCAGATCAGTTAGAACATGCACAACTAGGAAAGTAACAATTCATGCGATTATCTGAAAACCAGAATTTAAATAAACCCTATGCTTTCTATATCTTACAATGTTTGCATGATCATATGATTTACTAAATATTTAGAATAGCCCCCCTTCATTCCAATCCTTAGTTTTCAGCAAAGTACATAGTGTAACAAACTTTTGGTGACAAGTTTCTTTCTTTTATTGTATGTTTGTCTTTCTTTTACATTAGATTAGACTGAACCTTATCATCAGAACCTCTGGCTCTGAACTTTTCCATGTACGCAGTACACTCATGTCAACTTGCAGCAAGCACTTGTTTTAACTTATTGCATTTTGCTTTTTGTCACTAATAAACTTTCAAAAGTTGAGATTTGCAACAAGCTTAAGAAAACTAACACACCTTACTTATCTTTATAATCAAAAGAATAAAAAATGATTGGAATAATACCTTGGCAATAAAAATGTTACAAGAAGAGACCTCTTCCAGATTTTTCTTACTGTCTGAATCAAGATATAACACATCTGAAAATCCTCTGCTCTTGGCTCTATTTTGTGCCATCAAGACCTACATGTTAAGACAATTAGTGCTATGCTATTGAGAGGTACCGTGATGTATGTGTAATGTGATTCAGCATTAGGTACATTAGTTATAAACAAGGCAATTAGGTTGTTAAAAAGTATTATATTGAAATTGAATGTATTCATGCATAGCATAAAACATAACAATTTGCTTTTTCGTATATCAGTTAGCATTTGTCGATGTAGCACGGATTCTTTAAAATGAATCAAATTCGATCACTCAAATTATTACCAATGTCATGTTAGTATTAGTATTGGTGTCTAATATATATGTTTGTGCTTCATATTCATTTATAAGTGCATGATTGGATAGACAGGTAAGAGTGACTTTAGCAGAATCACAGTTGCAACCATAATTTTGGCAAAAGCTACATTCCATAGCTTCAACAAAATCACAATTCCACCATAATTTCATTTAACTCGCGGCAAATCCAACCATGCACAAAGTAAAACTAGGCATTAGTTTAAATAACATTTGTTTGAATTGAGTGAAGACTTGAAATACGTACCGGTGCATAATTGGAAATGGTTTTAACACTTCCAGTCCCACGTCGCGAAGCACGGTCAAAATCCTCTTCCACATACAAATTAAGTGGCGCGGAACCTTCCTGTCAAGTTAACAAACCATCCAAATTGGTGTTAATAAACCCTCCAGTTGCAATGTGCAAAAATAAGCAACTAAATAAATAAATAAAGTTTCACTAACCTTGAAATAGTTGCGAACAGGAGAAGCATATATGAGGAATGTGTATTCAGGTGCTGGAGCCAAACCAAGAACCGGACCACTTCCTAAGAGCAGTGGCCTAAGATATAACGATCCTTTGCCCGGTGGAGGAACCTATACATTAATAATTGGTCTAAGTGACAATGTTCGAATTAATGTAGCACACTTATTAAAAGCATTATCAATTTTTAGTTCAAATTTAATTAAAATGGACACATGAGGAATAACTCTTACGTACCCAACGTTTATTTGCTAGAGCTGTTTGTTTCAAAGCATCAATAAATTGATCGATGGAAGGTGCTGTCATGCACATTCTTTCAGCACCAATCTTCATGCGAATAGCATTTTCTTCTGGACGGAATAGCAGCAGCTGCCCATTTTCCTTTCTGTATGCTTTCGTGCCTTCGAATAATCCCTAAATTTTAAAAAAGAAATTAATATCTATGCTTGATTTGTGTAAAAACTTATTTATACGTGCATTCAATCAAATCATGTCAGCTAGGCATCATTAAGTGATTTAATTTGATACATGCGTAAAAAAAATTAAATTGTCAATATGTACAAATTAAATCATTTAAAAAATGAACTATAGGCATCATGCATCACTATTTTCTATGGATTTAAACCGTATTCACACTCCGTGTAACCGATGCAATAGCATTAAAGTAGATATCATTTATTGAATGTCGGTGTAAAACTGGTTTACACTTGTTTACTACCAAATTGTTTGGCAACTAATCCATTCATTCATAATGTTTGTGCCTTTCAGGAGTGACGTTCGAGGGCTGTGTTTTGTGCTGATACAAGAGAGCGTACCACACATGAACAAATTTTGAATAAACTAGGAGAGATGGTGATGTTTAAATTGCCGGGGAATCCATGTTGTGAAGTTTATGGGGGTTCATGCCCCAACAAAGATTTTTTTTTTGAAATATATAGAATAATTTTTGTGTGTCCATAAAAAAAATAGTTGTTTTCATAAATATTTTTTTAACAAATAGTAGAAAGTTATAAGAGATAAAATAACATAATTAGAAATAATTTGATCATTTATTTCTGAAACTTTTACTACTCTTTCAAAACTAAGCACATACAGTGATATAAAATATATCATATTTTGATAAAAATATGATCCTATATATTATAGACAATTTGAGGTTTTGTTCATAAGTTGTGTTTACATTTAACAATAAAAATTTAAATTAGGAGAGACACATGTAGTGTAGTAAGCGTGAGGTAAAAGTTTCACATTGAAAGAAAAAATGAATGTTGAGTAATCTAATGACTTCATATTCTTGATCCAATATGGATGATCTATCGTCTCCCCTCATGATTCAGTAACACAGTCTCATGCATGGCTAGGGAGAACTATCAAACTCATTCAACAGTTACAATAAAATTTATGTGTAACCTAACAATTGCAGAATTCTTACATACATATGTATTTTGTTAAATCTTAAAAACATTATTCTTTTTAAACAATTTTTTTTAGGAGGACATCGTTGGTTAATAAAGAACTTGGTAGGGATGAGATGAGATCATTACGAGGACATAGTGATTTAAAAGATTTTTTTTTTTTTACCCTCCAATCTTTGGGTTCAAATATTCAAAAAAATAAAAATAAAATGTAGGGCTTTTTTTAATGTGTTTTACGCTTTCAAAATATATAATTTGAAATCTAATGATGTGTACAAGAAACAAGTAAAATGGGATATGAAATTCTCGATCTAAAGCATATATATCACCTTATCACAATAGATTTGGAATGAGTTTGTCTGCTAATCAATCGAACTATTTATTAGGATGGTGTGGACCAACCGAATGGGTACGTGACCCCATCAATAGAAGTAATGCTTCTTGTCCTATTTTAGGTATCTTAAATCTCTCTTTTACTGTTTTTCTAATATATTTTGTGACTGAGGGTTTTGTGCATGCAACTCCCCCTCAAACCGGCACTACCACCGTCAAAATCGGTGGATGATCCACCTGGTCAAATGATTATATAATTAGTATCCATCACTTGTACACATGTTGATATCTTTATATTGGAGGCTATCTTTATCGTTCTTTTGGAGTCTTATCTTGAGATATTTAATTGTGACATGTTTGTATTCATCTACAGCTGTGGATAACATTGATGGTTTTGCTTTGAACCTCTAAAGAAGATACAAAATAAAATACTACTACTACTCAAAGTTTGACATTAATCATCATACCTGGCCATAATTTAGGACCCCTGCGGATGGGCTAAGTTCTATGTTGCCATACCGATTAAGTTGTCCATGTCCAAAATTTTGGCCAGCACTACATTTTGTTACGTACATGAAATCGGTTGGCATGAGTCCAAACCCAAGGCTGTCCCAATCCACATTAGCGTACTCATCATCGTCACTTGATTTGTTATTTTGGTACAAATTAGAGAAGAACGATGAGTCAATTAATGCACAGTAATTCCCCAAAAAAACCTTTGCAAATTACAAATACAAGTACTATGAATACAAAGTTTTTTTTTTTTGGTTGAATGAATACAATGTTGTTGAGTACGTACATGGTGCAAGATATTATAGTTACCTGTAAGTTGGGTCCGGAATTGGAAGAGGGGAGGGCTGAGATGCATAGCCATTGTACGCCCCTATCTGTTATGATGCGATTGTGTTAAAGACCATATGTTTAAATGAATGTTTGAGCCAGTTCCACAATAAGGTTTGTTTTTGCAAATATACACAAGTTCTTCAACCTTCCCATTAGAATTGAGTCGAACATAGTTCAGCTCGATTCGACTCGATAAAAATTAGATCGGCTCAAAACTTGACTTGAGTTCGTCGCGAAATTTCTATTCGATTCGAATTCGATTCGATTCAAGCTCACAAACAACTTGGTTTGACTCGATAGGTTCAAATCAATAGCTAGAATTAAATGAACCAATATATAAAAGTAACTATTAAAGCTCCAAAACCTCTTATAATTGGTCTCAAAATCATATAAATAAATGGGTAATAGATATTAGATTAGATTTATAATAAGCTTCAAAATATGCATAAAATTAAGCATATTAAGTCTAAATTTGAGTTATATACATTTACCTTTTGGTTAATTATATTTCACACCGAAAGATCCGAAAGGAATATATGGTTTTAAAAGAAGAAAAAATAATAGAAAATAAGATGATTATTTAATAGTTTGATATGAGAGAAAATAAAAATAAAAGATCAGATAAAAGAATTATGTATACTTATAAAATGACATAAATATTTATAAGCAAAAAATAGATATGATAAGAAGAATAAAAAATAAATTAAAATAAACTTTTCATTACAATCAACGAAAAATTACAAAATGTAAAAGGAATATATATTTCCTAACAAATAAAGAAATTTTTCAATATAATAAATTACATATATTATATTATTAGTAAAAAACGAAAGAAAATAAGTTTATAAATGTTTTTATGCGTAAGAGGCTAAATTTTTTATTGTGGTCCTAGACATGTTTTTGTCATTCTTCCATGGTCAAATGGATAAAATGTATGTGAAGTCAAGAGTCTTAATTAATATTAAATATTTAACCCTAAACTCTCTTAAATATTATGGAGGCTTAATTCTCTTTTATACTTTAACCCCAAATTTGTCTTTAAATTAATAATAAAGAAATTTTTAAAGAAGTTTTTGAAAAGAAATAGAATATATTAAAAAATCAAATAAATCCTTCCGGCACAAAATGTAGCAGAAGCATAAGGAATTAAGAAAGCAGAGATACGGTATAATATAATGAAAACTTGAAAAGAAACAAAAACACGTAAAATTGTTATGAGTTTCATAAGAAAATTTTAAATTAACAAAGAATGAGAAAGTAAAAAGTTGATCACCTTGGAAGAAGACAGATAACCAGGACGAAGAAGGAATTTCCTTAAACTCAAAAAGTTCACTGTTCTTTGAATCATTTTGCTCGATCCTTCTGCAGGTTGTTACTATAATGTAAATAAATAGTGGTGATTATGTTGTGTTTTTTGAAAATCCTAATGAAAATAGAGGAAGGAATCAACAAGATAAGATTAGGAGAAGCAATAACAGATAGACAACTCCAGCTATGCAATCTGCATAACACTTGGAACACTACATATGCAAGGCACGTATACAAGTACCCATTTTATACTAAGATTGAGGCCACTTATAATGTAATATTCTTCATAAACGGGAGTAGCATGTATTATTATTTAATTCTATTATTGTTGTTATTTTGATAAAAAAATAATAAACACAATTGACAATAGATAACTTCAAATGCATAAAAAAAAATAAAGATACCTTCAAATTTGTTGAAAATGTGTTTTTTTTTAAATGATATATGTTATCGGACACTTTAAGCATGTTAATTAAAGATATGTATTCAGACCGTGTTGACAAGAAGTAATGCATATGGATAAGCTATAAGTTGATATATGGTAAATGAGTTAATACCCACTACGTTATCAGATAATTTTTTTTTTTTGACATCAGATGACTTTTTCTTTTTCTTTTTACTCATGACATAAATATATGCAGGGTCGGGGTTTAAATCCCGAACACCCCACTTATTCATGTTTAAGGTGATTTTTTTTAACCGCTAGACTACTTGATCAAAAAAAATAAAAAATATATGTTGACCAGGGTGACCCGGAGCCCAGAGGGGTGGCAGCCTGGCATGACACCATTATTTTAGGAGGATCAAAATTACTATTTTTACTTAGTAGTTAGTACTATATAGATATATCTTTTTATAATTTAGTTTAATTAATTATATTGAAAATATATTTTTAGAACCATTAATTATAAGTAAATCTTTTACAACAAAAAATACATCAAAAAAATTATTAGAATAATTAAAAGAACACAATTTTATTTTTATTGTTTCGTTTAAGACACTAAATATCTTAGGACAAATCTTTGGTTGTTAAATTCAAAAAATGCTAGGAGATAAGGATGTTTGATTTAAAAATGAGTATGTGTCGCCTACGAGATACATGAATGAAGATCATGAATACAAAGAAAGCCCATCTCGATCATAGTTGGCAGTAGTACCTATCCAAAAAATCTGCATTGCATATTCCACGTCGATCCACATCCTTGTTACTCTAAGATTTTTCAACGTGGAAAGGTTGTTGATTCAATGTGGAAAGATTTTGACATACTAATGTCTTACGTTTCTCAAATTTATTGGTGATTTTAACATTATTCAACGTGGAAAGATTGTCATTCAATGCCGGCTGAGAGAGTATTTTGTGTTTTGCAAAAATTAAAATTACAACGTGATAAATAATTATATAGTACATCAATAACATTTAATCCATTTTTAAATAAAAAAACGTTTAATCCATTTTAATACATATTATACAGTGTCTGTAACTTACAGAGAAAAAGTAATCATCATCTCTTTATGCTTCTTAAACTCTCCATCCAAACATAATTTTAAGATATGTTTGATTCGTAAAATAATAAGTATTAGACATGACAAAATATAATAAGACGAAATTGTTCCCTAAAAAAAAACAAGACGAAATTGTATTCGAGAAAGATAAAAATGTAATATTTTTTATGTTGAAAAATAAAAATAATACCTTTGAAAGTATTGGTCTAAGTGACAATGATTTTTTTTGAAAGGTGATCTAAGTGACAATGTTCAAACTAATGTTTAGAGCATTTGAATGAAAATAATACTTTTTTGAAAGGATTGGTCTAATAATTCATATTTTTGAATGAAAATTTTTAAAAATGTTTAGAGTATTATGAGAATATCTCCAAAAAAAATTTAGTTTATTTTAGGCTAAATTAATCCAAAGGTCCCTCGATTAATTTTCAGTTTTCATTTTGGTCTCATAAGTCTTAAAATCAACATTTTGGTTCCTCAACGTTTGCTCCGTTATTCAAAAAAGTCCTGACGGTTAACTTTAACCCCCAAATGTCTATGGTGAACCAACCTTAAGAGTGATTCACCATAAATCCTATTAATTATTTTAATTTAAACAATTTGATTGGTAACCGTTGCATCACACAGGTTTATTTTATCTTACGATGAACAATCAACACTTAATTCTTTTTCCCTTTCTTTATCTTTTTCACTCAACTTTTTCATCATCTTTAACAAATCAACAAAAATTAAATACGAGAATCAATTCTTAGAACAACAAATCAATAAACATCATCTTTTTTTTGGATTTTTTTTCACTTTTCATCTTCTTCTTTCTCATATCTACATCATCTTCATATCATCTTCAACAACATTCTTAAAAAAAAAAAAAATCCAAGATCTTGGTTTTCAATTTTACATCTTCAATTTTATTTATTTATGTATTCCTTCGATTTACATCATCAACAGAGTTTAAAAAATCCAAGATCTTCAACGACCCATTAACGCAAATAGTTTCAAAATCCAAACTTTAACCAACCCACTTCTCAAAATCGTTGCTTTAATATGGCCACATAGTGAAATTAGTTATGGGAGCTGAAAAAAAATGGCTTTTCACGCTATTCAGTGTGGCAGTTTTATCTCTAATGCTTTTATTACTGTCTTCTTTTTCAACTCTCAAGCCTTTTCCATCTCTTGTTCAACATGGTTTTCATTACCCTCTGCCTTTTGCATACTTTAACTCTAGTGGACATGATGGTAAAGACCGGGTCTTTCGTTTGTTGTTGGTTGTTTATCATCCAAGGAACCATATTTGCTTCATCTCGGTATGGATGCTAGGAATGAAGAGAGACAGGGTTGGGGATTGATTTGGTTTCTGGATTTCTCAAGAATTACAGTTTGGATGGGAAATTTTTTGGGGGAGAATATTTTAGTTTGGTTTAATTAGAGTTGTTGGTTTTAGTGTAGTGATAAATTTATGGATCTAAGTAAAGATTAATTAATTGGAGGATTTATGGATTCGGGGAGAAGAAGAGATGAAGATTTATGTGATATTGTTGTTGTTGATGGTGTTTAATTGAATATGAGTTTTTTTTCGGATTTTTTTTATGAATTTTGGTGAAGATTATATGAAGATGATGAAGAAGTTGATGGTGTTGAAGATGATATGAAGATGATGTAGATATGAGAAAGAAGAAGAGAGAAGAAGATGAAAAGCGAATAGGTACTAATGGTTCACTATTACATACAATGGACATGCAATCAAACGGTTAAAATCAAATCAAAAATTGTAGGCATTAAAAAACTAACAGAGTGTACCAAATTGAATAACGGAGCAAAAGTTGAAGGACCAAAATGATGATTTTAAGACTTATAGGACCAAAATGAAAACCCGAAATTAGTTAAGGGACCATTGGATTAATTTAGCCTTTATTTTAACTGTTAATGAATTAAATATAACTTTTTTAAAGTTTTGACGCTTCAAAATTCATATTTAATTTGTGTTTTGTTAAAAAAAATGTCAAGTCTTTTTTTTTAGAGATTCTTGTAATATTCTAAACATTTTTGAAAATATTCATTCAAATATATGAAGGCTACACATGAGTTGACTTAAAAGTATGGACTAAAAGCGGTGAATGAAAATTTTTGTGGATTAAAAGTTAAAGAAAATTTTATGAGACTGAAACGAAAAGCTTATATATTTACCGGGACAAAAAAATATATATTTAACCCTAAATTTAATTTTCAAACGGTAAAATATGTACAAAACATATACCCTTGTAGAAAATGAAAGGCATTAATACTTAATAGCCAACAACAAAATGAGACGAGATCTTCTTTTCCCACCATCCGAACTTCTTGCGAGTCCTTCAAAGTTCTCGTTTTGTCCTTATTCGGATTATATGATATGAGCTCTTGCTTGCAGAATTTTGGATTATATAATATGAATACTGTCAAAACTTAGAAAACATATTATAATTGATGTGAATATCTCTGTTGACGATCATACCATCTCCATAAAACCGCACAGCAGATTTGAAGATGGTATGAATGATCAACATTGGTCATGGTATCATAACTCGCTCCCAAAGAATAAGTAAGAAAGAAAAGAGAAAAAGGGATTTGGGAAGGAAACATAGGAGAATTCAAAGCTATTTTTAGCCACATCATCATCCTATAAATAAAATAAAAGAAAAGAAAACGCTTAAAATAACCAAACTGACAAAAAATGAATTAAACACCAAAAACGGTCCAAACTTTTCTTGTATCGTCGCAGTGTATACTCTGTAATATTTCAAATTTTATAATCTGAAATCATGTCAGATTGGTCTGAATGATGTAATCTAAAATGTCCCTAAATTGTGTTAAAACTTGTGCTTTGGAGGGTTTGACATGTTTTGGATTATATAATCAGAACCGAGTTGAGAACACATAAAATTGAAAAAACTTTCACTAAATCAATTTCTACAACATAACTTCAACAACAAAATACAACAGCGTAAAACAACTTAATTAAACACAAACAAGATCATAGTTCATCCAAACTAAATCTCTCATTGAGAGTCTCTATGCAAGCTCGGATTTCTTCGAAGGTCCTGGACTGAATCAAACTTTCACTAATATTATAAAAAGATCTGACCAAGAAAACGTCTAACTCGATCACCTAGTAATTCAAACTACACTGACCAGATATAGAGAACATGATTACAACGTTGTCATCTGGGTGAACCGGAGACTCCCATCTAAGTCAATTGAAAGATGGAAACACTCAACACTTTCAACCCTTCTGGTGTCTTTGTGGTTTAGACGATCGTTAGTTTTGTACACCTGATCCTTAAAGCCAGACAGTGTGACATTAACATTGACACTAAACAGATTACATTTTCCTCTCTTTTAGTAAACTGCAACTAGCTTAGTGTTCATATCTGCTAGACAAGTGGTTTACAAATGAACCGAACAACCAATTTATAAAATATTATGTGGTGCGTGAATTTATGTCCGTGCAATATGAACCACACAAAAATTATGTATTTGAGTAGTTCATATTATAAAATCTGAAATATGTCAACCTCTCTAAAACCTAAATTTTTACATAGTCTGAGTACATTTTGGATTATATAATCTGAAACAATTTGAGAATGATTTGGGATTATATAGTTCAAAATGTGTTAGACTGAGGACGGTTCCTTGGTTAGGAAGGTTGGTTGGTTTCATGCATTTTTTGACTGTTTGACCACGATTTTTGACTGTTTGACAATATATTTTATTTATTACTATTTGACCAAGGTTGAAGGATCATTCCTATAAATATCCACTCATTCTTCACAATTTCTCATTCAAACTCAAATTCACTCTTTTTCTTCTTCTTACTTTTGTTTTAAGGGCACGGGTTAGGATGACATGGTTTCATTGTTGATCTTTTATACACAAATTCAACATAGACATTAGTAGAAGTAGTAATAAGGTTAATATGAATGGTGAAAGTGGGTTGTGGAACATCAACTTGTATGTCAAATCTGTTTGGATATGAGATTGCTCGATTCAATTTCCACCTTCTTTTGTCCCATCATCTTGTGTTCTCAAATTCTTTTGAAGGCACGTGAAAGGGATGACAAACTTTCTCTCTCCTTCCACCTCCATCTTCTTGTACTTCATATTTAGTTTTAGTTTCTAACCTTAGGTAATGCATATTGTTGTGTCAACGTAGATATATTACGAAATCATATTCAATTAATAAAATGTGATGAATTAGTAAATTTTGTTGTCAATTATAAATTACGTCATTTTAATAAAAATTATTATAAACTGTGTCATTTTAATAATTTGAGTTGAATCTGAGTAAAACTGATTAAACGCGGTTGAGATTTTATAATCCAAAAAAATCAACCACGCTTCAAATTACATAATTTGAATAAAGGTAAAATGAGAAATTCAGAGGGCGCGCGATAAGTTAGTATGATGTGAAAAGAAAATCGCATAGGAGACATACTCGAGTTTCATAAATCAATAAATTTGACGCAAAATTAATGGACACACTGCCACAGAAGAGACAAGGCTTCAATGCCAAGAGAGAGAAAAATTTACCATTCACCTCAATAATTAATTAATTATAGGCTTAATTAAACACTCGGTCCCTTAACTTAATTCTTTTTTTCAAATTGGTCTTACAACTATTAAAATCTTGAATTCAGTCTTTTTCTTTGTTTTAGTGAGTCAATTTGGTCCTTAATTCGTTATTTTTAATCCCCTCAAAAAATAGACCGTTGGATAAAAGAGGTTTATCAGATTCTACAATGCATCGCCAACACTTAAATTATTTTAGGTTCTTCTTCTTCCATCATGTTCATCTTCATATAACCTTCTCCTTACCTCTCCTCAAACCCTAGCACCGTCACCCCTGTTCTCTCCCCATGCCCGACGGCCGTAACCTCCAATTGAGAAACAAACACCATTTATGTGATCCTCATTACACTAATTTTCATATGAACTAAACAAAATTCTGATTGAAGCAACTTCTCCAGTCGTCCTTTCCGGCAGCCACCGCGGCGCTTCCGACCACCCTTTGTCAAACCAAACACGTAGTATTCATCAGTTCTTCATTCTCTATCTTCTTATCAAATTTATTTTTAGATCAAAGACTTTAAGTTTCAAAACCGCCACCTTAACCGTTAGATCTTGACCACCACATAAGGTTTTTCAACAAACTACCACCGTATATGTACTCCCGTTCATATCTCCTACAAAAACCATATAAAAAAATCACGATTGAATGACCTTGCTCCGACGACCACCACGCCGGAAAGCATCACCACCGCTTCGGGAAATGATAATTGATTGTTTTCTGTTTCTGAGCCTTTCCTTTCATTTCTTATGTTTGTTGTGTTTTTTATTTTATGAAGATGAAGATGAAGATGAAGATGATGAATGTTGAATGAAGATGAAGATTGGAAGAACATAAAGAAAGTAAATAAGTTAGGTGTTGGTGATGCACTGTAACATCTGGTATACATCCCTTATTCAACGATCTATTTTTTGAAGAGACCACATTGATTAACGACAGGTGAGTTGAGGGACTAGTTTGGAAAAGTTAAAAGTTATGGAACCTAATCGAAATAAAGAAATAAGTTAAAGGACCAACAGTTCAATTAAGCCTTAATTATATCTCCACTCAAGCAAAAGATAAAAAATACCAATTTTAACCATTTTTTAAAATCACTCACCTATCCAGAAGATTTGAAAAAAGTTTCCATTTTTTTTTTTTTAAAAAAGTTTCCATTATTAAGCTAATAAAAACATGAGAAATGCTAGCAACATTCACTTTTCAACACTCTCTCTAACACCCACTCTTCTATTGGATGAAATAATGTATGTTTCACCACTTTGTGGAGATTTAATTTTCAAAAGGTAGACCCACCATGATTTAAGCCAATAAAAGAGTAAGTATCGGAGAGAGTATTGTTAGCATTACTCTAAAAACATATAAATAAAGCTACCAAAGGCATGGAAAAAAAATCACAATATACCGGTCACTATTATAAGCAAAAATCAACATTTTAGATTCATTCATTAAATGATGTATGTGATCTATAATAAAGATCATTTTTTTTTGGAAAGAATCTATAATAAAGATCTTATACATTATTAATTAAATGAATCTCAAATGTAAATTTTTGCTTATAACAGTCGTAGTGACCGGAGGGTGCAGTGCTTAAAATCGTGGTTCTACATGTTCAATTAAGTTGATTCACTCTTTGTTATAGCCACTGCAATAACAACAACCCATAAAAACCAGAGATCATATTTCTATTAATAACACAAATGGATCAAAGAAAAAAACAAACTTTAGATGATTTTACGACTTTTTTTAGTGAAACAGTGAAAATTAATTAATAATGCAAATCGGTAAAACAAAAACACAATCTTGAAATGATTTTATGAGTTTAGTGAAACTGAATTAATTATGCAAATGTGTAAAAAAAAAACCTTGAGATCATTTTGATGAGTTTCTATGAAAATGAATTAATAACACAAATGGATTAAAGAAATACACAAACTTGAGATGATTTTGATGAGATTCAATGGGTATGTACCGAATTGGAAAAGGAAAACGAAGAAGGGACGAAAATTAAGATAAATTTGAGAGATGAACTCACGATTCTCCCAATCAGCCACAATTTTAGAATTCCGGATGACTTCTCAAATAATTTCAATTCTCGAAAACATAAAGGGTGAATGAGTGTGATTTTAGAAGGGGTAAAATTGATATTTTTATTGTTTATAGGGGTAGGAGTATAATTGTTGGGGGTGTTGGGGTAAAATTTATCAAAACAAGCTTGCTACATTTCTTGTTGGATCAAGGATTGAAGTCCAAATCAATTGCCACTGCTTAGGCCTTAAGCCCTTACCATGTAAAACTACTATTAAAACAAGATTTCTGCTCTCCCCCCGCACTTTTCACTTGTGTCCAGCTGAAATACCGAAAATACTCCTGCAAATCTGCGCAACTTAACTCACGTTGCGTGACTTAAGTCACGCATGTGTTAAACTCAACGTGAAGTAACTCAAACAGAGAGATTAACACATGCGTGAGTTAACTTACGCCGCGTGAGTTAACTCACACTAATTTTAAAATCCAAAATGTGATATATAACATTGAGATCACAAATTCAAAAATCTAAATCTGTCTCTTGTCCCAAATACACTGCCACAATAGCCACTAAGCTCACAAACACACTGTCACATGGCTATAACTTCTCTATTATTGGTGATTCAAACCACCACATTTTCACTCCTTTGTCATCAATTAATGTCTCTTATAAACCACCAAGTTTTATCTTCTTTGTCATCAATCAATGTCATGTCTCTTATTAACTCCACTAACATAAATCAATGTTATTATGTTAGTGCATGCTCCCTTTTTGAATTTTAAAACTAGCGTCGTGAGTTAACTCACGCATGTGTTAATCTCTCTGTTTGAGGTATGTCACGTTGAGTTTAACACTTGCGTGACTTAAGTCACGTCGCGTTAGTTAACTAACGCATAATTTTACACATGCGTTAATTAACTAGCGCAAAGGTATTTTGGTCAGTTTAACTGGGTGTGAGCGAAAAGTGCAGGGGGAGACCAGAAATCTTAAAACTATATATTGATCATTCACCAAAGAATATCGGTTATAAATAAAAAACTTTTATAAAAATTCCGGATGACTTCTTGTTAACGAGTGTCTCTCAGACACTTTTTAAACATTCTAAATCAAGTAATTATTCTTTAAAAAAGTTAAATATTTAAATTCTCAATGCACTAATTACACAAACTTTTCTAAAAATTTGTTATTTAGGATCCTTAAAAAATGTCCCGAAGAGATTTGTTAGCATTTTCCATAAATAAGTTACTAGTAAATATTCTATTAATGCCTAAAATGAAAACGAAAAACATTCAAATAATTAATTAAGTGGTATGATTTCATTAGTTTTACTTGGAACTTCTGAAACCTCAAAAAGTACCTAGTAGATATTTATACAAATTTGGAACCATCAATTTGTGTTGTTAAGGAACAATTCTTCTTTGTATTTTTTCAATATGAAAAAGGTTAGTTGAGTTGGATCTTAAGTGTTCATCAGGGTCGGAGAAGGCTTTACGAAAGAAAAAAACACCAACAATTGTACTTGCATTGGAAAATATTATGAACCCCACGATAGAATAGAAAACTCAATATGTTACTTAAGCTGAAGTCATAATAGAAAGTTGTAGTAAGATTGAACACTTGTCACGATTTATATTTCAAATTCAATAGATTGGATTTAACGCTTATGACGATTCATATTTTAAACTAGCTAAATTAATATTTTTTTTGGTGGTGGTCGGGGTTTGAACCCGGACCTTGCATATATTATACATTATCTTTACCAACTGAGATAAGCTCAAGAGAACAATTAAATTGACATTAAAAACAATCCAAAATGAGTGATTTTATCTATCAATTCTGATTCCGTCAAAACAAAAAAAAAAATATCAATTCTGATTGCGATTTATATTGTGTTATATTTAAACAGTGGGGTCCCTTAACCCTTTAACCTTAGTTCTACTATTGGTTTTTCTTTAGTTGTTTGAAAGAATATGATGCCTAATGTTTCTGGTCACAAACAAGACGAGATACTAAAATAGACCAAAGACAGCCTGGGTGTCGTTTGCATTTTGGTTAAAACATTTTTATTTTTACATTTTTCTCCAATTTATTTGTTAATAGATGATAATAGACTCTTTTGCTCAAAAAGAGATGATAATAGACTTTTTAAAACCAACAAAGCTTGTGTGAAACACTGAAACCCACATGCAAACTAACCAGCTCAGGGACCACATGTATATGTTTTTATGCCGGGATAAAAAATGGTTCTTACTATCACACCACGATGATTAAGATTGTCCGTAGACAAAGTAACAAATACGACATCAAATTAACATACACATTGTGATATCTCAAATTCAGTCTATAACACTACAAGAAAATAGCCATTTAGCTTCATAAATTTTAGCTTCAGGCCATTTCTGATGCTAATATTGTGTGTTTAGCGTCCAAACATACCGATGCAAATGCATTTTTTTCAATGATTTTTTATTATGAAATTATTGTGGACTCTATAATATATATTGTAGATGCTAGTATTTTTTAAATTTTATTATTGAATTAGTGTCCATGAATTTTGATGCTAAATTTTTGATTTTACAAATAGCATCCACAAATATTGATGCTAAAAAATTTACACATTTTTTTCAATTTCTTATTTCTTTATTTATTTTGACAAAATTTCATTTCCCCTCATTTTTCTTCTTTCCCACATTTTTTTTCACGGTTCCCAAAATATTTTTTTCCACCACTATTTTATTTTCTTTTTTCTTATTATAATAATTCATTTCTTCAGCATATGAGTTACTTTACCAAATGCATGTGAGCTACACTTTCTCCATTCAACCAAAAAACCAAAGTCACTTTTCCAATCGAACCAAAATCCATATCCTCTTCTAATTCGATGGATACCTAGTGATGGCTATGTTCCCAATCCAATTCCAAGCAACTGTTTCAGGTTCTTCTTTCTTCTTATGTTTAACCATTATCAATCATGTTTTAAGAATACCCTTTTAATTGTTCTACTTCTTTGTTTATTAAATTTTGATTTTTTTATGCTACTTTAGGCTTAAAGGGTATCTCAGTAATCAAGTTCTCTTAACATTCTAGATCTTGTGGGTTTCTCTTAAAAATTACATTGGTACAAATTTTGAAATTATAAGCAATTTGTATGTTTGGCCCATTTCTGGCTTGGCGGAGAGAAACTGGCTTATATAGAAAATAAGATCCTTTGTGATACATACTAACAACATGTTTAGTTTCTATTAATTAATTGTTTGATTTACTTCTACATGTGATTTGGGGGTGAGTTATGGTTCCATTATGCTTTCAACATTTCAATATGTGGTGTGGCATTGTGTTGGAATAAGGCCTCTAAGTTTATTAATCATGATGAGTTCACTAGGCATTATCTTGTATATAAAATGGCTCATAACTTTCTGATATTCTTTTTGCTATCACAATGACTTTTGATGTGGAGCTTTTTTACTATTGTTTATTTTATTTTGTAC
>Ga0228711_1004051_pt1 | contig 22697 bp, 7 predicted proteins | sample MedpolnodulmetaG_2_FD_177996 | JGI IMG/M metagenome (GOLD analysis project Ga0228711, IMG submission 177996) | Root nodule microbial communities from Medicago polymorpha collected in Santa Monica, California, United States - brown nodules | ecosystem: Host-associated > Plants > Roots > Nodule...
TTTTTTTTTTTTTTTTTTTTAACTAAAGAAATAAACATGTGTGCCTTTTCCATTTTTTTAATTTAATAAATACACATTTGGTTTTTTATTTATTTTTAAGGCTTAATAGCAGTTTTAACCCTTTAACTTTTCAAAAGTTGCGATTTTTGCCCCTAAAGAAAAAAACTACAAAACACCCCCTAAGTTTTGCACCTGTGGCAGTTTTAGCCCCCAAGGCCAATTTTGACTTGGTCTACGCTGACGTGGCACCGTAATTGAGGTACCACGTGTTATTATTATTATTTTTTTTTGGTCTTGGGGGGCCAAAATTGCTACAGTTGCAAAACTTAGGGGGGTTTTGAAGTTTTTTTCTTAGGGGGCCAAAATCGCAGCTTTGGGAAAATTAGGGGGTTAAAATTGCAATTAAGCCTATTTTGAATTGATAATTACACACGTGGCATCCCAATAGGTGCCACATATGCGTTGACCCAATCAAAATTAACTCGGGGGTCAAAACTACAAAAGGGGGCAAACATAGAGGGCTGGGAAAGAGTTATTGTTTTTAGGGGGCCAAAATTACAACATTTGGATACTCAGGGGGCCAAAACAGTAATTAAGCCTAAATATTAATGGAAAAACATCAGAACATGTTTTCTAAAATGAATTAAGTGCGTTTGGTATATCATATGATCATTTATCATGTCGTTATTTCAATTTTTAAAATTTGAATATACTTCAAAATATAGGCTTAACCCTCCAAAACCTTCCTCTTCAAAAATCTATTCAAAACATCCAATAAGATGTTTTGTCCAATGTAGACAGATGTGTAATTTAATAAACTAATTTTGCAGAACATAAATGAACTGTTTTGCATGAATGGCATGTGTACTTGTAACTAGCTTTAAAATCTTCCTTTGAAAGTTTCTTCTAATTTTTGAATAACGGGTGTATCTAATTTTCAAGAATAATGCATCGATTGTAACTTAAATATGAGTGATTTATAATGCACATAGCGATGGTTTTCTTCGATGTCCTTTTGACCTTCGAGGAAATTGAAGAATATATAACTAAAAACCCAGAACCTTGGATTGTTTTGTGATTTCGAGGAAAAACCAAATAGTTCATGTATATCGGATCGAAACTAGTATATATATATATAGATAGATATGTACATACTGATAAGTGTTAGAAAGTGACATAATTCATGTCTTGTTTTAGGCACTTTAGTTACTTGTTTAGGGAGTTATCTAAGGAAAAGCTACAATTTGATTAATAAATGCCATTTACGCTTTGTGTGCCTTACTCCACCCAATTGTGTAGGAAATTGTAAGTCAGGACCTGAAATTAGCAAATAAATCATCAAAGTGCAAAAGTTCACTCACCACAACGAGCTGGCAGCGAGAAAACACTAGAGAGACCCCAGTTTCACATGCCAACAACATGCCAGAGCGAGTCCATGGCGATTTTAAAGCGAGCAAGCAACGAGAAAACTCTAGAGAGACATGAATTTTGAAAGACAGATCGCTACAACGAGTATCAACTCGCCACAGCGAGTTAAGGCGGCTTAGGAGAAGGCTACGTGGCAGAAAACCTGTGGTGAAGAAAGACAACTCCCCATAGCTAGCTGCAACTCGCTAAGTGAGTTGTCACTTTTCAGACATCTATAAAAGGCTTTTCCTCTCATTTTCTTTGATCTAATCTGATTTTTAAGAGAGAGATATGGCGTTTGAAGTGGATATTCACAAGATTGATAGAGAAATCAAAGATTTTGTCTTGAATCTTCATCTTTTCTTCCATTTTTGCAAGGCTACTATGAAAATATCTAGCTAAATCTACCCTTTTGGGATTAGAGGTACTTGATCAAGCAATATGTAATCTTTTCATCCTTAAATATATGATTCTAGCAGCTTTTACTTTATATTGATATTATTCTTGTGTTTTATGTTTATGTGTGATTTGAAATGATATTGAAAAATACTTTTGAATCTAGGGTTAGTACAATCATCTATCAAAACTTTTATTCTAGACATAGGATTTATGTTTTGATAATCACTTTAAATATCATAACTTAATGTTATTGGATTGTTTAATGGCTTGAGAAATCGTCGATTAAACGATACGATTGAAATCACGACATTATTTAGACATGAATGATGTTGTCGGGTGATATGTGATAATATCGATTAAAAGATAGAATCTGTTTATGCGGTTATAAGAATACATATTTAAAGCTTGGTCGACGAACTCTAACCCTTATCGTTTTACGCCCTATCTCGTCTCTATTTTATTATTGTATTTTAGTTAGATTAGTTTTTAAACAAACAATCAATTAAACCCTAAACTTAAGATGGTAATTGATGTTGAACGATTTATGATAGGCACTAGTCTTTGTGGAGACGATACTAAAATACTTACCGTTGATAAATATAGAATGTACAAATAAATTACATTACATACTCAACCAAATTTCAAAGATACCGAAGTGTTCAACAAAAAATATATCTTTTCTAAAAAAAAAAAATATCATAATATTTTTTTCTAAATAACTTTTTTACCCCTAAAAACTTAAAAATCAGGAATTTTAAAATTTGGAAAAAATAGTAAAATAATATTTTTTTTTGTTATACGTTGACATGAGGAATTTTTCTAGTTACACCCTATTTAATTCTCGTTACACTACAAAAAGATAAAATTGTCCTTAAATAAAATTTAATTTTCAGATTTACCAAAAACCCGCATTGTTCTTCATATTCCAAAATTTAGTTTAAATAAGTCATGTAAACTGAGTTTAAGTGTACATACTTAACCTGAAATTTGTGCTAACTTCCTCAACCTTGTATAATGATTCTCTGTAATATTATTTTAAGTAGGTACATGTAAACTCGGTATAAGTAGTTTATATAAACTAAGTTTACATGTACCTACTTAAACTGAATTTAAGTTAACCTCAACCTTTAAATGAATGTTTACCTAAATTTAATTAACGTTAACACGTGGTGCACATCAAATACCGATAAGTTGTAGAGTGCATAAAATATCAACACGTTAAACAACAAGAAAAAAATAGAAACTCAACATCATTGAAAAAAAAGAAGAAATTCATTTATCTATATGCAATAGACTATGCAGGAAAGACGTTTTGATTCACTCTTTAAATATTTCATTGAAATTGATTGAACATCCATGATTGCTTGTTGGTGAAAAAGGATGAAATAGTAACAATGGATCAGAGTTTTGAGAAAATTTATATGAAAGGGTAATTTTAGCATTATTGTAAAATTATAAGTAAGCTTGGGTGTAACAAAAAATATATGGCATGTGACTAGAAAAATTCTCACATGTCATCGTGAGCTTAACTCAATTGACAGAGACACTCCATGATATATGCAAGGCCGAGGTTCAAAACCCGCCACCAACCAAAAAAAAAATTCTCATATGCGTAGGGGGAGTTATGTGTGTCGTTGGGCAATTTAGTTGGGACTAATTAACAATGTGCCGATCTAATTCATAGTCTTATCCAAACAACCTTAGCATCCAAATCACAATTGCCAGCATACAAATGTTCTATCTTTAAGAATTAGGTATAGTCTTTGAGAGATTTTAGCGTTTTGAATTCAATATAAATAAATGCTTTATCTCTAAGTCTAAGTCTTTGAGAGATTTTAGCGTTTTGAATTCAATATTAGCGTTGTTAATATAATGGGTTGATACATTTGGGACATTTTTCTTTTTTCGTCATCTTTGTTTTTTTTTTCTTCATGTTAATTGATTAAATAAAATACTCTCAAATACATTGATTGGGTGGTAACTATAAAAAATACGTTGATTAAGCAAAATGTAATAATAGAAAGAAATCTAAGGCCAAACCGACTCAGCATGATAATGGGTCTTCAAAGCCATTTATTTTAGGATTAATTAAGTTTTTTTTCATATAAATAAATTGAATTTCGTTTTTAGTCCTCATAAATTTTTTTGACACATTTTGGTACCTATAAAATTTTTCAGCACATAATTTTAGTCCCTGTTAAATTAAAATTTGTTTAATTATGCTTAAAATTTTAAATTTTTTAATGATTTTTTACATACTTGTTTTAAACATTATAAAACGTTCCTCCGCAATAAGTTTCCTTAAAATTTTATTTTTAAGTCCAAATTCATTACATGTTAAAAAAACTAAAAGATTTTATAAAAGAGTGTCTTACGATGTTATGAACATGTCTATAAAAAATCTTTCAAAAATTTAGAAGTTTAAGCATAATTAAACAAATTTTAATTTAACAGGGACTAAAAACACTAACGGGAAATTTTGTAGGGATTAAAAAGTGTGATTTATTTTTATAGGGACGAAAAACGAAACTGCATCTATTTATCGGGATCAAAAACTTAATTAACCGTTTATTTTATATTTCTACTAGAGAAGACTCGTCTTTAACCTCTAGACAATGGCACTGTAGCACATAACAAATAGAAACCAGCGCAGGATGAAAAGGGTAAAGCTGTAAAATATCTTGTGACTTCCATAAAATTGATTCTACCCAGACGCAAAAGCTACACATGGTAGCTTCAATTGGAATCGATTTTGAAAGGGAGAATCACTTTTCTAACCAGTTGCCAAACATCCTTCAAATCCTATGAAATCCCGTTTGCAGGGAAAAACGCACGTTTTTTTTGGGCTTAATTACATTTTTGATCACATATTTAATCAAACTCACCAAAATAGTCCTATCTAAAATCAAACTTTTTGGTCCCTCTATTTTTACATTTTTTCATCTTCCAATTTTGGTCCCAACCCATGTTATTTACCCTAAAAATGGTGACTTTTGGAGGAAAAAAAAAGAGTTTTGGTCTTAAAAGCGATATTTTGTCTTTAGATTCAACAATGGGACAATGAATCACATTCTTTAGTGTCTAAAATTGTCATTTTTGGGGTAAAATTTATGAGTTGGAACCTCTCATGAACAAATGTAAACATAGAGGATAAACAAAAAAATTGATTTTAAAAAAGGAGGGGGATCAAAAGTGTAATTAAACCTAATTTTTAATGTAACTTTTTTTAACAAATTTTTCGATATGTAACTTTAATAGTGCATTTTCCATTTATACCATTTTATTAATGGTCAACCATCTGTTGATTAATTATTATTGTTATTTTTTTTATTAATTTTTTTTAGCAATACTTTTTTATTAATGTGAGTTAAGAGATTGTCATATTGATAAGGACATGGCCGGACCTTAAAGTGTGCAAAGAGCTCAATGGAGTTGGGTCTCTCTAAGGTATGAGCCTAAAAAAAAAATTATAGCGCAGTAGTACTACTAAGTACTACCCCACTAATTTTTTTTCCTTATTCTCTTTCTCTGTGATACCACGCGTTCCATCACACCATCGGACTTTCCTTTTCTTCTTCCCCAATTTGATTTCCTTTTCCTCTTCTGTTGTCTTTTTTTAGACCTATTAGAATTGGATCATCTTGCTTTTGGTGTTAGGTGGATGTTTTTTTCCGGAGGGTGGTTTGAGGTTCCTCATGTATACGGTAGTGGTTTTCACCTTCAGGTGTATCGTATATAAACGACACCTTGTATTTATCTTTTTAAAATTTTAAATAGAACACTGTTCTTTTAAAAAAATTATGTTTTTATTTTATTACGGACCTCTTTTTACTTACAATGTCAAGCCTCTGAATGTAGGAACGGCCCTGGATAAGGAGGTATTGGATAGTTGAAATTTTCAAGAGTAGTCCACGTAACTGAATAAACAAGAGGGATAAAGGCCTAGAAGGAATGGTAGGGAGAAATGTATGATCCATTATTGTGAAACAATGCGAGTGCCAAAAACAAACAGTAAACAAAATGCGAATAATTATTATTTTATGATTTTAAAGTCAAAAGTGGATAATCCATTTGCGCACTATTGGGGATAAAAGTTGAAGACATACTTTTCAAAGTACAATATTTTGTATTTTAGTAATTTAAAAACAACAATTTGAATATGACACTAAATCATTGACCAATTATAACAACTCATCACACGCTTCCAATAATAGAAGTGCTATAACCAGTCTGCACATCATGAAACCTTGACCAAAGCATCACTCCTCCATACTTTCTTGACTTCTTAATCACAGGTAATATTTCTGAAGTCAACACATCTGCCGGAATAAAACCACTTCCGGCCGCCGCCGTCGACGCCGGCAGCCCTAAAAATACCTTCCCTCTTGGAACAATACTAGTCCATTTATTCCATGAATTCACAAGGTTGGTTATGTTTCCATTATATTGACAAGGAGGGTTATTGTAAAATTGTACCCAAACAAAGTCAAAAAGACCTGTTTCAAGTGCAGTGCCCAAAAATTTATCTGGAATTGGACATTGAGGAGCAGCACCAAGATACACCTTTTTTCCATATCTACTATACCCTTTAAGAAAACCTGCAAGGTGTTGCCAATTTTCGGTGGAACCAAGTTCAATATCAAAATCTATTCCATCTAAAACAGCATCACCTAATGGTCTTGAAGATGACTTGCCACCCAAGAAAGTGTTCCATAAAAATTTTGAAACGTTTCTTGCATCCTCAATTGAAGATAAAGAGTAGCTTCCAATTCCACCACCAATAGAAAGTAAAACTTTGATTCCTTTACTTTGGCATTCTTTGATTTCTGAGCTGAATTTTGTGCATGAATTTGGAATGGATGGGTTGCAATGACCTGCGAGATTCATTTCTGGGGTTTGACCGTTACCGAATTTGTTTAGGAAAGCTATGTTAACATGGGAGTATTTTCCGGTTGCGCATGCTTCGGATAAGGTTCCCTCGTTGCCATTTTGGCCCCAATAGATTGCTATGCCACCAGCATGGGAAGTTGCAACTAGAGTGAGGAATAGAAGAATAAGAGACAGCAAGGTGTGAGAGTTTTTTGCCATCTTTATGAAAGTGTTTGTTTCTAGTTTGGTATGTTGTGAATGATTTCTTGTACTTAGGATATTTATAGGATGAGAAAAATGGCAATTTAGAAATTTGATGATTGGAATAATGTTTGGTCGATTCCCATTTGCAAAGTATGTTGTTTATTTTGGACATTAAAAAGTCAACTTTGTCCTTTCCCACTACCGTCATTATTTTTTCTAGACTAGATGCTTAGAACTTTAGATATTTAATTCAGGATAAATTTATTGTTTATTAGTTGGTATTTTAATTTATAAAATAAAAATAATTTCTGGAAAGTTCATGTTATACTTTAAAATGATTATAAGAGAATGATAAATAAGATGTATTTTTGCTAAAAATAAATAAATAAGATGAGATGTTCTATCCAATAAATAAATAAACATATAAATAAGATGTATTTATTTTAATAAATTTTAATTATTTGAATTCATTCGATTCTATTTCTTTTTTCCGTTTACATATGAAGACTCTGAAAAGGTCAGAGGGGTTAATTTCAACAACTAACATTTTTGAAAATTAAAATTTGTGGGGTTCTTTGTACCAAAAAATAAATTAAAAACGTGTGGGTTCTTTTCTGTCACTGTCCCCTTGAATTTATGTGATTTGATTATTGAAACTGAATTTGTCAGTCTTAACGCGATTTTAGTAAAAAATATATTTCTCACTTAATGTAACATCTGAGACGATTTTAAGCATTGTGACTGATCCTACAAACTAACACGAGTCTTTTCAGCGTGCTTTGTTCTCACTCACACGCTTATTGGGAAACTTTCCACTAGGTCACCCATCTAAAGACTACTCCAAGTCAAGCACGCTTAAATGTGGAGTTTTTGTGGAATGTGCTTTCAAAAATAAGATGTATCTTGTTGATATAGATGGTACCAAACAATTCTTATAAGCCTTCCTTCAACCATGTAGTCCCATACCTACACGGTCTCAGGATCGCTCTCATTCCGATGTGATTCGGTTCCTCTAGAAGATGTCGGGAGCCGCTCATTATCACGCCTTGTATACCGACGACCACTCCCCGTCCTCGTTAGTCTTGAGTAATACACTTAAAATTAATTTTGTTTCAAAATTTCATTTGAAAGAGTTTCTAGAGCTTACAACTTTAGGCACAGTTCTCTTCAAAAAAAACCTTTAGACACAGTTTACTACACCAACAAAAAAACATTAGGCAGAGCCATTGTTCGGTGGTTCTTAAGATGGATGCTTGGGATTGAGGTTTAAAGCCACTCCAGTTTAATAATCCAATACACAATTAGAGGGGAGGATGCTTGGTGTAAGAATGAGGTTAAAGGGTGGATGGTCTTCGTGTCGAAACCAAAATTGAAAAATTTGAAGGGTGATATTGTGGAGTGGAACAAGGTCCAGTATGGGAACATGGATAGTAGAGTGCAGTGACGTTGTCGGGATCCTGAGTTAGGAGGTTCATGCTTTTGAATTTTAATTAATAATAAAAAATATAAAAATAAAATGTATTAAAAAGAATACATTGTACTCAAAAAAGTACATATATACTCTACAATTGTCATCTACATGGTTTCTTAGTATGAAATCGTTCAATAATCAACTCATTATCAATGTTGTTGAAATGGGTGGTCTTAATGGCGAGTGGTGATGACATGTATCTTAGCGACGAGTAATTTAGTTAAGGAAGGTTTTGTGGGGTTTTTTGATTGAGAGTTTAGGGTTAGATAGAAGATGTATGGAGAATGAAATCTTAAAGTTGAATTGATTTGAGGGCTTTTTTTTTTTTGGTGTACACTGTGTATCCTCCACGCGTAACTGCAGAGACTAATCTCTCAAGTATTGTGGGACCTAAATGGACGGCAAACTCTCTTCAAGAGTTTTAACGTTGCTGCATGCCTAAGGTTGGATTCAAACCCAGGACCTTGATTAAGCTAGAAGACCTGCGCTGAGCCTAATTGAGATAATGGTTTAGAGACAAATAAATTATAATATTTACCACTTAATTAACAAGTGAAAAACGTGTGTCCAGTGTATGGTTTATACAAATATTTTATAATATAATTTTGTTTAAATATTAATGTAGAAGATATTGAAAATACAATGTTAGTTTTCGGGGATCAAACCAAAATATTCTTCTTAAATCTCCTTTAAAGTTGCTTAGCTCGTAAACCGAGTTACCTATCCGTAATTTGTGAAAAAAGTATTGGGTTCAATCTCAATCAATTGAAGTCTATCATATGTGATTACTTGATTACTTAGACAACAAGTTACATTGCTAATTAGTAAGTTCCTATGTGATTATTACTTGCACAAATAGCAGTTCTACAATCATTATCCATCAATGATTTTACTACTTTCATTTACATCATAATATGGTATGAGTTTCCTTTCTTCTCTCTCCTTGAGATAGTTTGTTGCTATCCTAACTGATTCTATAACCGTTTTCCGTTGTGTTTTCATCTTTGTTCTTCATTATCCATTGATGTCGAAGATTGTTCATCACTCTTCTTCAATTGCAGTGTGTCCTTCTCACTGATTCTCCTTTTTTGTTCGCAAACTTCATTGTAAATCGCTTTCATCTGTACTTTTGAGGAAGATCATTGTTTTTTTTTATCTTTGTTTGTACGGTGATTTCTGCATTAATTCATCCAGTTTATTTATTTTCTTTCTTGCTTCTAGTTGATAATTATCAATTAATTAATTAATTTATTGAGAGGAAATGATAAGTATCAATTCATATAATAAGCTGCATATTTCCAGGAAATCATATATTATTTTCAATACCCTCTTTATTATTACATAGATATAATGTAGGGAACCTATAATGTATAACCAAGTGATCGCATAGCACTTATTAATGTGTAGGAACAAAACCTACTAAATATGCTACTTACTCCAAATACATAAAGACTAATGAAACTAGTCCATAATATAATTAAACACTGCCCTTAATAGCATTACTGTATCCACTTTGTCCATCATTGAATCTATCCCAAATCATAACACCACCATATTTAGCAGAACCCTTAATAGCAGGAAGAACTTGAGAGATCAAAACATCAGAAGGAATAACACCACCACTTGGTGCAGCAGCATCATTAGCAGGAACACCTAAAAACACTTGTTTAGCTTGACTTGAAGTCCATTGATTCCAAGCATTAACAAGATTGTTAGTGTTTCCATTTGAGTATTGGCACTGAGGATTATTATAAAACTGAACCCAAACATAATCAAATAAACCGGTATTAATAGCTGAATCCAAATGAGCATCAGGGTAAGGACATTGAGGTGCTGCAGACAAGTAAACTCTCTTTTGTGAACTAAAATCATTAAGTGCTCTTGCAAGGTCATCATAGTGTTCACCACCGGCTTCAATATCAAAATCAATTCCATCCAAAACAGCATCACCTAATGGTCTTGAAGATGACGTGCCACCCAAGAAATTGTTCCATAGGTAATTTGCAACCTGTGTGGCATCATCAGCTGAGGAAAGAGAGTAGCTTCCGGCGCCACCTCCGAGAGATAGCAACACTTTGATGCCTTTGCTTTGACAAGTTTGAATTTCACTACTAAACTTTGTGCAGCCGTTTGAGGCTGGATCACAATGTCCAGCAAGGTTTAGAGTTGGAGTTTGGCCATTGCCAAAAGTGGATAGAAAAGCTATGTTTACAAATTGGTAGTTGTCTGTGTTGCAAGCATCTGCTAAGGAACCTTCGTTGCCGTTTTGGCCCCAATAGACAGCAATTCCTGCAGCATGAGAGGATTTGAATAGGGAAATGAGGAAAAGAGGGAATAACAGGATTGAAACTTGTTTGAAGGATGCCATGTTTGATTGTTTTTTAAGGTTGTTGGTTGTGTTGAAAATGTTGATGGTTTCATAGCATTTTATAGGTGTTGGAGGGTATGTAAATACAAAGTTGGGTAAGGAAACTATGAGAACCGTGTTATGTACGTTGGTGATTTAATTGTTTGCATTCACTCATAGGGAAGAAAAGTAAGAAGTATGAAATTTCAATATTCGATCTCTTTAAGTCTTAGAAATATCAAATCAAATTAAGCTAAGGGTGTAAGGGTCTAATTAACGAACGCTTAAGATATCAATGGTGATTGATTTGTTTTTTTATTCATCAGAGGTTAGATTTGGCTAAATTTCATATGAAAGTTTGTGAATATATTTAATGGGACAGTTTTATAATTGGATTTAATTCATATGTCCTATCATTTATTAAAAAAAAAAAAATCATATATGCACTATTATTTTTTTTGGGGGGAGAAAAAATATATTTTTCTCAAACAAAATGTTTTATATATCAAGGATTAATTACATATGTACTATTATCATTGTAATATATTTTTTTACATCGTCAATCATTCTAAATCGTTCAATCATTAAAATAGTTTCCCTTAAATCATAACTACTTTTAACATTTTAAATCGTTCTAATTTGCTATGTTTCATGTATAGAGTATTTTTTATATATAAAAAAAAGTATTGAGAATTTTCTCCTTTAATCAATAAAATAAATATTGATGATCAAACTGTTAAGGCATGAACCTTGCTAACAGTTTAATTATTATTATTATTATTATTATTATTATTATTATTATTATTATTATTATTATTATTATTATTATTATTATTATTATTATTATTTTTTGATGACAGTTTAATTCTCACTAGCAGTCAACTATACTTTTGATTTTTGAAGTTCACACGAACCGTGCCTTATGGGTTGATGATGAGCTGGCTTGAATTCGTCTTAACTAGGGACGAAACACGTATAATTTACTGCCCCTGACCTCCCAAAGACTTGTTTTTTTAAGATAGATAAAATGTTAAATAACTTGTGAACCTCAATCACAATATCTATTTTATCAATTTCGACAATTTTACTAGTTGAATTATAACTTGTGAACTCTAAAGGCTCGTTTTATTGAAAACTAGTTGTTTGTTTACATTGAGATACTATGAGAAAGAAGATAAACATTAACTCAAATTATTCTCTAAAAAAGCTCAAATTATTGATTTTAGAATAAATGGCATTGTTTTGATATGTCAAAACCACATAATATTGTTAACGATCACCTCAACTCTCATTTAAAAAAATAAAAAATAAATTTGAATAACATTACAAAAAATAAATAAATAAATTTGTATAACATTACATGAATAAAAAACCAAAATAAATTTGAACACAACTTATTTTTAAGTAATAAATGATGAAAAATTAAATCAGGAGTCCAATCTCACCGAGTCACCGTCTATCTGGGGGATTCCGTTTAAAGTCAGAACAAAGTTCTATATAGACTAGTCCACTGAAATTAAAATATAAGTATATTTTATTTAGGCATGTTTGTCGTGCGATTTTGAGACTAAAATCCTCTGATTCAATGATAAAATTATATGTAGTTTAGTTTGGTTTGATTTTCTCGACCTATTTAAAAAAAAAACTGAACCGATCTGACATGATAAAATATTGTTTAATTTAAATATTTTTTATTATTTAAATTAAAATTGTGCAAAACGAAACCATTAAGATAAACTCGGTTATTAGAGAAGAATTTAAATTTGATCTAATCTTAGGTTTTTTTGGATAAGATTATCTTAGTGGCTTTTACAAAAAAACTTCTAAACAAATTCATCAATATTTTAGTGGAAAATGTTAACCGATGTCTCTGGAGCACTAATGTATTATAAAAGGACATATTTGCTTGTAAATTGTGTATTCTATTTTCTAAAAATTTAAAAATTGTTCTTTTCATTGAAAATCATGCCTTTTCTGTTCTCGTGAGCTTAACTCAGTTTGTATGGGCAGTGCATAATAATATGTAAGGTCCAAGGTTCAAACCTCAACCACCACAACAAAAATCATGTTTTTTCTTTTTACTTTTAATTTATTACCTAGTACATCCTTTCAAAAAAAAATATTAACTAGTACATATCATAACATCAGTTGGCAAGACCTTATTTTATTTTATACACTTTTTATTTATTTATTTTTAACGATTACCGACTTTAATTTAGATGTACATGGGGTGATAGCCACTAAGGTTGAAAGATGCGTTATTAAATTGAGGCGTAATGTGCGGTGAACAAGATTGAGTTCGTTCATTGTCCAATTAATCACCTGCCATATAGTTTCAGGTTAACGCAACCTTCTATTGTCAAATTAATACAAAAACCCTACGCCATTGACCATTTGTATTGAATTGGTCTTTCTATTTATATCAATTGAATTGGTCTTTCTATTTATATCAATTGAATTGGTCTTTTAAATTCCTTCAGGATCGACACATGATATATCATATCCATATCCATATCAATTCCAGAAGCTTCCAACCATGTTTAGCGTGTCATCCGGGATGAATTTGTTTCATTTATCTCTATCTACTTCGTTTAGACTATTACTTTTCGGGCACAAGTTAAGAAATCAAATATAGAAGGTTATTTTGGAATTTGCATATTCAATGCTTTAAAAGTTGAAAAAGTTATACTTTCAATACAAAATTTATTTTTAATTTCCATTTTAAACTCTTTAACTTGTGCACATGACCCTTACTTTTCCGATCTTGCCTTTTTCTCGCGCACCCTGTAAAAAAACCAAAAATACCTCTGGTCCAGATTATGTAATCTAAACCAGATTGTTAGAGGTTTTTGGAAAACACAATCCGGACACTTTCGATATGAGATTTTTAGTGTTTTCTTTGATGTCAAAGGTCTCTGTTGACCGTTGTATAACTCCTACATAAGCTGCAAAACAATTGCAGGGTTATATGAACGGTCAACAATAACCATGACACCAAAACACTATTACAAAACTATTTTTTTTGAAGAAAATGAAAGAAAAGGGGTGAAGTGAAGAATGAAGGAATTTGTTGAACATGCAAGTCCATTTATAGCCTAAAACAAGTCCTAGGTTATTTGGAAATTAAGGAAAACGTGTTTGTCATTCAAAACCGTCCAAAAAACGCATTAAAACTCCACTAACCGACCAAACCTTTGGTGAAACACACCGTCTAAAATTAATTGAGGTTTTTTAGAATCCGGAAATGACAAAAACATTCCAGATTGTATAATCCGAACTGCACCAGAATGTCTATTTATTGGGTTTTTTTTAGAGAGTTTTCAAGGAATGGGACATAGAAAATAATTAATAAATGCATAAAAAAAAAAAGAGTAAGCAGCTTAAAACAAACATAAATAGAGGTGCTTTTGAACTCGATCCAGTTGGCCTGCCAACTGACATATATCTATCGGAAGGCCAACTGGATCGAGCTCATAAAAACCTTTTCAGATTTAGATCTGCAACAAGGTATTGTTTCAAGATGATTGTTTTGAGTTAGATCATGTTGCCTTACCAACTGAGATATTCCTATCGCCAAGGCAGAAAGATCTAGCTCATAGCAAACCTCTTAGTATACAAATAGAGAGCAACATTTTTGACATCATGCTGAAGATCTTCATCATGCCGTTAAATAGATAGTTATCTACTTAAAACAACATGAGAAAGATCCTCAACACAATGACAAAAAATTTCATGGTTTCTTCGGTGTGTTTGTTTGTATTTTTGACAGCATGTTGAAGATCTTCATCACACAGTCTAATAGAGAGCTATCTATTTGCGACCGCGTGAGAAAGATCATCAGTTTAATGACAAAAATTTGCACGGTTTTCTTTGGTGTGTTTGCTGGAATTGAAGCTGAAAATCTGAGAGCACTTATTTATAGAGGTCCTTGGATGTTGTGGACCACATAAACTCTTGGTGAAATGTGGTTCATACAAAAGAATCCTATGTTGAAGGATTTTAGATTATGTAATCCGAACTACACATACACCCTATGTAAATTCGGATTACATAATCCGGAATGCATATCTTTGGTTATTTTAGTGTTTATATGCACATCTATGACATATATTATTTTAGTAAAACATAATGAAAATTTAGATAATACATATAACAACTTAGATAAAACAACATAAAACACGTACAACACATAGTAGATCACGGATCATCTAAATTAATTTCTTCGTCTGGTGCTTCCAGAAGTGCCTTGATCTCTTCGTAGTTCCTGGGCCGGATCAAACTTTTTCAAATCTCTTCAACAAATCTGACCAACGACTCGCCCAACTCGATCGGCCCTCTAGTATTGTACTTACAAAAAGGGAGAACATGGTTCTCACGTTGTCGTCGTTCACGAGTTTCATCCGGCTGAACCGCAGACTCCCGGATGAGTTGGTCGACGTACGTCGATACTCAACACCATCCACCCTCCGTGTGTCTTTGCGGTTGAGTTAGAGGTTGATTTCGTTCAACTGACTCTTCAACCCGGAGAGAGTGACATCAGTGCGAATTTTGAACAGATGGGGTGGTTTTTCCCCCGTTGTAGTAAACAGCAGCCAACTTGGTGTTTGAATTAAAGACAAAGTTTTCCATGGTTTTTTTTCTTGGTTTGGTTTACTAGTTATGAAAACAGGGACACTTATTTATAGAGGTCCCTGGGCGTCCTGGACCACAGAAACTGTCGGTGCAATGTGGACCACATGAAAAAAATGATGTATAGTATTACATAATCTGGAATTTCCCTCACCCCAGAGAAGTTGCGCAAATACCTTCAGTTTTGCCTATATCGTAAAAATTCGGATTACATAATCCGGAAACCATGGGAGGTGTCTGGATTATGTAATCCAAACTGCATCAATACAGTTTGGTCGGTGGTCTGCACCACAAGAAACACGTTTTCAAAGGTTTTTACCAGCATTAATGGCTGGTAAAACTCTTTTGAACACGTTTTTTGAACCTTTTTTTGACCAAAATTAATTGCTAAGCAGATTTTTCCCTATAAATAGCATCCAAACTTTAACATTTCTTCACACCATCACACTCTCTCCTCCTCTTCCTTCTTCACATGTGTTTCCATCGTTGGCCTTTCATAAAGAGAGGCTACTTTGGAAACTCAGGGGTTATATGACCGGCCAACGGGGAAGGCAACGCATTGCAAAGAAGCACGGTTTATCTGGTTGTCAGGTTGATCTGTATGGGTACAAGGTTGACCATCAAGGTCTCTTTCGCCCTGGAAACAAACTTTACTCCAGTAGCCTCCCCCCCTTTGACCAACCTTCTTGGGGTAAAGTTAGATTTAGTTTTACCCCAAAGAAGTTGGTTTTCTTGTGGTTTTTTTATTTTGTAGATTTAGTTTTACCCCATTGTAATTGTATGAATAATTATATTAATAAAATGAGATTGTTTTGAGTATTATTTTTTTCCTTCGTATTTTTCTGTTTTTATTTGCATTTATTTTATGAATTTAGCAAAGTGTTTGTATTATTTTAACATCTAAATAATATAAAAATAAAGCAAAGTGTAAGAAAAGTGTAAGCAAAGTATGTAAGACTAGTAAAAGTGATTTCCGGATTATATAATCCTGAAATTTCTGGAAAATTAGTTATCCAGATTATATAATCCTGAGAGCTTTTTCGTAATTTTGCAAGGCTCGCGAAAACTTAAGAGGGTGGGAAAAGTAATAGCCCTTCATTTATCTATTTACACATATAAACTTATGACCCACTTTAACCGGTGGATCTTATTGATCCATTTGGTTTGGATCGGTGGGATTGCTTTATAATCTTGAAATTTCTCTTAAAGTTTTAGGTTTAATTATCTTCAATATTAATTTTGATAGGTAGATTAACTTCTTCAAAAAATAATAATAAAGTGTATCTTATTAATGAGTCTCACTTATGTTTCAATCGTGTCTATTTCTTTTATAAATCGATCATAAATAAATGGTAAATAAATAAAATAAATTCGGTTGAACAACGTATGCAATTAAAGAATTTATTCATTAGTCAAAGCAATTTTGTTTTTTAAGACTCAAATTCTAAGTTAACAAATTGTTGGGCTCTTAAGTTTGAATAAGACTAATAATGTATACAATATATTCTCTCTCTAAAATCTCAATCACATTCTAAATCACAGTACTAGAAAACAAATATGTTTTGTCGTTATTTAAGTCTTACGCTAGGAAAATTTGAGATTTTAATATGTGTTTATTTGGTTTGACTTGTTATACAGCATTAAAGAAATTTGCAAAAGTTTATCAATGCTAAAATAATTGGAACGAAACGCCATTTGATGTGTATTTTGAATCGATTAAACATGCAACAATATTAAAACTTTTAGGTAGAATTGTCATCCATTTGAGTCCTATAAAACTCAAGAGATTAATCTCTATAATTGTGGACGAAGAATGCCCGTTTTACAACAAAAAAAAAAATACTATGTATGTTAAAGAGACATTTAGGATCTTTTATGTAGTATATACATGGGTGTTCAAAACCGAACCAACCCAATAGGAAAACCGCAAACCAAACCAATCCAATCTAAACTGAAACTGCAAAAAACTGTATTTGATTTGGAAGTATTCGAATCATTTTTTTACTCAACCGTATGGTTTGGTTTGTAGTTCTTATTTTACCAACTAAACCAAACCAAATTAAACCGTATCATAAAAAAAACACTAATTAAATTTATGTCATCTAGACCAATACTCATTAAAACTAAATGATTTTTTATTTTATGAAATGACATATTTTTTCGCTTGTTAAATTTCTTCTTTGTTTTTTTATTTCAAAAAATGTATTTATAAGCTACTTGAGCTTTTAGAGAATGATGAAATCTTTATCTCTTGTATTTCTTACATAATAGGATTACATTTGTCCACGTTTTCAACTTGGATGAAAATAAAATTATAACGTTGGATGAAATTTCAAGCATTGTTGGAAATATGTTGCGTTTTAGATTTTTAACTTGATTTTAATGTTAAAAACAAAAAATTGTATTGTCTCAAAAAAACCGCACCAACCGATCCAACCCAACGACATTGGTTTTGTTCGGATTACATTTTAAATGTCAATCGAACCAAACCAAACCACATATTTTTTTTATCTTACGGTTTGAATGACTTTTAGTTTCAAAACCGAAGCAAACCACACCGAGAACACGCCTAATTATATATATGTTGTAGATCTAGCAATTGACACATTTAATAATATAATATTGTTAGGGTTATATGCATATTATTTATTTTTAAGAGAATGTATATTATTTATTAAAATTTATATTTCATATAAATAACAAAAGAGAAGATTATGAATATTATAACCCACAATTTATTAGATGAAACATTAACATCTATAAAAATTAAAAATACATAAATTTTAGTTGAGTAAATTGAAATAACAATCAAGAATATATATTTAAAATGAATAGAATTGATATGTGCGCGCAAACAAAAATCTTCTTATATATAAAATTGATTAAAATAAATAATTTATCAAATAATTACTTAAATTTTCTCCAACAGTTTATCATTTAAAAAACTGAATTATCTATTAGACTTGATAAACCAAAAAAAAAACTATTATAATTTAAAATATCTCACTCAAAATAATTTTTAGAATAATTTTGCATTCCCAGGTTTGGATTATCCTTAGTGTTAAATCTATTTATCATTTAAAATAAATTTTTTTATAGGTTGTTTGGGACAACCAAGTTCGATTTTCAGATCGAACAATTTTAAACCAAAAAAATAATTTTATTGAACTCTAGATTACTAAAGGTCGTTCCCTTAAGAGTCGGAGGCTTAACAAAAAAAAATCCAAGTGGTAGCAAATGAAGTATAGAGAACTCTTGAGTAGGAGCTCGAGTTTTTAGTCTTGTGCATGGAGAAAACAAAATTGGGGGTGGGGTCTAATAGGTTCCCCAACTGAAGTATTGAGATCTATTTATGTACTTATCTACAATGATCGACTATCTAAAAACATATTTATTTGGCTTAGTTAGGTTTTTTAAATAGAGATCTGAAATATAACTTGATTGAAGCGATTTTCACAAAAAGGACATATAATTATTTTTAATAATATTCGGTTTTGAGCGCTTTTCATTTTTGTATTCAGTTTGTGATTTTGATTTCAATCACTTTAAGTTTGAACATCAATACTTTATGATACAAAACGTCCAAAAATTAAACATAAAAATGTTTTGAAAAAAATGTGGAGCTTAAACTTGAAGTATAAATAGATTGTGGGGGTAGGAGATCAACTTGAAGTTTTCTAAAATGTAAGGCTCCTTCTTTTTCAACCCAATTGATTTCTCGCATGTCCTATTTTGTTCAGATTATGTAATCAAAACAACATACACACCCCATAAAATCCTCCGAATCGAGCGTGCGAGAAACTAATAAGGTGGGGAAAAAAATAATGCGAAAATGTAACTACTAAAATAAGATACCATGGATCATGAAGTATATGGGCCGGATGTTCAGGTTCATCATAAAGCATTTCCATACCATTATTTTATGGTCCACATATGCTTCATGATGGGAAACACTATTTTATGATTGGGTTTATAAATCCGAAAAATGGAGAGTTTTAGAAGGTTTTTTTAACGTGTTTTAAAGAATTTTTCAACATATTTTACACTCTTTAGATTATATAACCCAAAATCCGTAGAGCTATCGAGATTACAATTGTCCAAGAAAATTGCTTTTCTGACATTGATAAGTTCACATTGACACAAGTAAAATACCTAAATGCCTCCAGCGGCAGTTAACAACCGTTTACCAAGCCGGCAACAGTTAACTGCCGCTGGGTTCAACGGTAGTTAACTGCCGCTACATGTATGACTCATTTTCCAGAAACTTATTTTCCAATGTCTCTCCTAACCAAATTCATCTAAAATTTTCATCCAATAACCAATTGATACATAAACAAATTCATCCAATATTTAACAGGAACAGGATAAATTAAAACGCAAGAAATAATATAAAAGGTATGTCGGAAAATGTCACAGAAATACGAAAATGTACGGAACATGTCATAATTATACATCACCATCATCATAGTCAAAAAGTACATAAAAAAATCCGAATCATACTCAACCCTGCTACCTACCATGCCTCTGCCCCCTGTGCTGCCTGACAATCTGATACGTAAGGGCAGGGCGACTAGTACTAGCTATCCGCATCACCTCCTGGACAAACTCAAACTGCCTCTTTACCCGCTCAGGTAAATGACGGTACACCCTCTGGTTCCCGCACATCAGCCATCCCGAGTAAGTGCACAGAATCTGAAAAAGGCGCACTCCTCTATGATCACCATAAGTACAAAACCTCACATCATCCACCTCTAAGCGATCAAGCCATAAGCGGTAATGGTGCACATCAGTATGCCCCCTTCTAGTAAGCCATCTCCCAACACATGGTCTCTAAGGCTTCCAACTCTTGCCAGGCTTCCTTGGGTACGGACCTGGAAAATGCTCCAAAATCCATCTCTGCAACAAAAAAATAATACACAAAAATATGTATTCGAGTTAAATATTAAATAAATCTAATACATTCTAAAAACTTCACAAAAATATTTAAATAACATCCTAAATAAATGTAGTCGAACTTAGGAAAAAAATAATCTAACATGATGATAAAAATTCTAAAATAAATTCATAAATAAATGGAGATAAATATCAAATTATTACCATAAGAAGAGTCGTACAACCAACCATCGTTCGGTTATTCAAACGAGCATAATCATCCAGATAATCGTACAGATAGGCTAAGGGCATCCCTCCCCATGACCACTTCTCAATCACCTGCAAGTCCGCCATACAATTAATATATATATCAAGTCGATGTGTCTGTTCGTTTTGTTAGTGAACAGCGCACAATCGACGAGATATAGAAGAAAACTCCTCACACACCACTGCCTCCTCTTGCCTCTCTCCTGCATCTCCTCCTTCGTATGTGGGTTCTCCAGCCGTCTAGCCTCTGTCAGGTGGTCTTCATAAACCCGCTCCAGTGTCGGATAACTAATATGACCAGCAGACTCAGCCCTAACCTCAGCCCTAGCAGCATCATCTGACATGCCCAACAACCTGGTCATCAAATCAATCCCACGGTCCCGATCCAATCCATCGTCATGGTCCAATGTAACGCCCCAATTTATTATTTAATTATTTTTGGTTGAGTTTAGAGTCTTTTATATGACTTATGTGATTTATGTTGATTTATGACGTGTTGTGATGTTTTAATATTTTATTATATGACTTATGTGATTTATGTTGATTTATGACATGTTGTGGTGTTTTGATATTTTATTAAGTGGCTTTATATTATATTTTTTTAGTAGAATATGTTGGAATATTAGAATAAATATATTTGGAGGGCTGGTTTGGATTTAGTTAGAAAATACGTGGATTGAGTTAGAAAATATGTTGAGGGTGTGAGATATAAAAGCTAAGAGCCAGACACAAATTAGGTTTAGAAGCTTTTGGAGAAAAAGAGGAGAACCAAGAGAAGAGAGAACCGGTAGAGTCTTGCAATCATCTAATCTAAGGTAAGGTTGAGACTAATATTCTCTAATCTTAAGTGGTATAATTCTGAAACTGAGTTTATCATGTAGTTGTTGTAGTTGTTCATGTAAAATTGAGAATTAGGGTTTAAAACCGGATTTAATGATAGAACATGTAGAATTGGATGTTAAGAGTGTAGAAAGTCCGTAGAATTCATAGATAAATGATGTTCAGATTGTAGAATGATCATAGGTTTGGTTGAGTTTCATATCAAATTTGGGATTTGGGTATATGAAATTTGGGTTTTTGGGTGAAAAATGGTGCAGAAATCGTAACAGCAGGGGAAATTTCGCTAGAAGTTCGCTATTGGCGAAGTCTCTCTGAAACATTTTCGCTATCAGCCAAAATTTCGCTATCAGCGAAATTGCACAGTGACAACATACCCTTTTTCATGTTCTTGTGTTATATTCATACATTTCTGTTTTGAATTAGCCTTTAGTGCATACCTGAAAGCTTTAGGTGATATTATTAGTAACTCAGATGGTTTGTTTGTCAAGAATGACACGATTTATGAATTGATATATGAATATACACATTGATGGTCTATTATATGAATAACTTGTAAATGAAATTTCACATGAAGGTATGTATATATGTTGATGATTTACGATGTGAATGTATATGTTGAATTAACATGATGATTATATGATGTTGTCATTGTTGTTGATGTTATACGTTGTTGTTGTTGTTGTTGTTGTTGACATTGTCATTGATGTCTTACGTTGTTGTTGATGTTGTCAATGTTGTTGATGTCGTCAAGTCGTTGAAGTTGTACGTTGTTGTTGATTAAGTTGTTGAGTCCATGCATACTCATATAAAGTAGGAGCTATGCTCCAGTGTTGATTTTAGGAGTTTATGCTCCAGTGTTGATTGGTACCACATGCATATTGCATAGTCAAGTTGTTGTTGTGTCGTTGCATTGTCGTTGTTGTTGAGTTGTTGTTGTTGATTGTAAATGCTAAGTAGAGATAAATGAAACCTATGTGAATTATTTTTGATAACAAGCATATGTGAACTATTATTGTTGTTTAGGTTGTTAAATTCTGTTGATGAATTATATGCTTATTATTATTGAATGTGAAATCTCACCCCTTCTGTTTGAATGTTGCCCCTATGTTGGTAACGTGCAGATAACCAGACTTAGCTGTCGATGTGAGTTGACTCTCTTGTGTGTAGTCTTAGGGTCGCTCTGATACGTAACGGGATGGGGATTCTTGCTTTGCTTTCCATTGTTACATATTGTTTTATGAACTATGTTGTTGAACCTTTTTGGATTAAGGTTTTCCTTTAAGTTATTTATGTTGAGGTCGTAGTGCCAAAGATTGTTGAACAAAGTTGTTGATTTTGAAATAATTTTCCGCTGCGATATAAATGAATTTTTGACAGAGTTGTTTTGATAAA
>Ga0228711_1004052_pt1 | contig 22696 bp, 5 predicted proteins | sample MedpolnodulmetaG_2_FD_177996 | JGI IMG/M metagenome (GOLD analysis project Ga0228711, IMG submission 177996) | Root nodule microbial communities from Medicago polymorpha collected in Santa Monica, California, United States - brown nodules | ecosystem: Host-associated > Plants > Roots > Nodule...
AAAAAAAAAATCAATGTCTTCTATTTAAGAATAGTAAATTTGATATTGCGTCAGGTTGATTAGTCTACCTAACTATGTGACTAATATTTAGCGGAAAATAAAAAACTAGTGCGACTAATTTTAACATCCAATATAAATTGAATCTATATAATTTGATACTCCCTCCGTTCCTTTTTAGGTGTTTTTTTTTAAAAATTAACATCAAAATAATGATATGTATTTTTGCACATTTTCTTCATATACCATCAATTTAATCCACCAATAAATTTCTATTTCACACACTTTATCTTTTCAGTAAATTTAATATGTTATGTTTCTCCCGTAACAAACAAATATTATCTTTTTCTCCAACAAACTCATATTTTTTGCGCGCGCTCTCTCTCTCTCTTAACAAACAATTGTCAATTTTCTAAATATTGTGCACATCTTTTTAATTATTGTAAGTCAATATAAAAATTATTTCAACTTCACATTTATCAAAAGTTAAGAAAAAATTCACTTTCTTCCAACTCCTTTATTAATTTAATATATTTACTTTCTTCCAACTCCTTTATATTTAATTTATTATAACAAAAATTCACTTTCTTCCAACTAATGTTAGAGCCACACTTAAAATTTTAACAATCGTTACTCATCATATTTATAGAATTTTAACTCTTCATGAAACCATTGTTTGGAACAAAATTTTGTTTAAATTTGAAGATAACAACAAACAAATTTTGTTTAAAAAAAACAAACAAACTTTAATTTTCCAAATAGATAGCATTAATTAGTTTTACTGAAAAAGATAAAAAGTAATTGACAAAGGGTATAATTGACAAATCGTACCCTTAAAATGCCAAAAAGATAGTTAAATAGGAACGAAAAATTCACTTTAAAAAGACACTTAAAAAGAAATAGAGGAAGTAACATTTAGTACGGAAAAGATTGGTAGACATCTTTTCCACCCAATCGACACGCTTCTCTCTTTTGATTTTTCCTCTCACTTTTTATTGTGTGCCTTGAGTTGAAGAGTAGGAGTGTGGGACTCATCCAAAGTGTAAATGAGATGGATGAGGTGTACAAATATCACAACCTCATTCATTAACGATAAACCTTTTTGTTTCTAAAGGATTAACGGTAAACATATTACATATTATTTTTTTAATGGAAATGTTAACTAGTGCCTCCGGGGCACTGGTTAAGGACTTTAAATGATAACTTTTTATGGAAGTTTGTGTAATAAGTTAGCTTTATACCAATTGGAAAACGAAAATATGTGGTTGATCAAGTAGGAAGAGAATTAAATATCTTAAGTATTGAAAGGTTAGAAATGATTAGATTTTTTTGGAGAAAAAAATTCATTCGTGGAGGTGGTAGGCTATATACAGCATGTCTTTTGACAATGGTTATTGGCAAAGAAGAAAATGACACCATGCTTATTTTAAGAGTGGTTGATGCATCCTAAAGATCGTATGTTGAGAAGTTAATTTGTGGGGTTAGTAAGTGTCTTCCACACTTTCCCCTTTTTTTTTTAGTGTCAAGCACCCCTTGTACTTTGTACCCGAAGACGATCAGAGTACTCTTTATACTTTGTCTTTCTTTTTGTTCATTAATAAATATATTTCATTTGTCGTTCAATACATATATATAAATTTGTTTTTAAATTAATAAATTAACGATCACTTTTTAGGAATTAAGAAGCTACTATTAATCGATTTTTGTATTTTAGAAAAATAATAATTTATAAAATAAATGCGTTGATGAGGAAAGAGCAAAGAGGAGTCCCATATTTTTTTTTCTCTTGTCACTTTGTGTATGATATTTGGAAATGGATTTTGAAGTGGTTTGTGCTACCAGAAATTTTTATTTTTTTTTCAAAGTTGGTGCCTTTTCGTGGGTAAAGGAAAGCACAAAGGTTTGATGTTGGTTTGACACATAGTTCTTTGGGCTATTTAGAAGGCTAGAAATGATTGGATATTTTTGGAGAAAAATTATTCCGTCATGGAGGTGGTAGACTATGTACAACATGTCTCTTGGCAATGATTATTGGCAAAGAAGAAAATGGCATCATGCTTATTTTATGAGTGGTTGGTGCATCCTAAAGATTGAATGTTGAGAAGCTAATTTGTGGGGTTCGGAAGTGTTTGTCGCCCTTTGCATTTTCTTTCTTTTTAGGATCAAGTACCTCTTGTACTTTGTATCCGGAGGTGGTCGGAGTACTCTTTGTACTTTGTCTTTCTTTTTGTTAATTAATAAATATATTTCATTTGCCGTTCAAATTTTTGTTTTGTTATTTAAATTAATAAATTAACGATTATTTTTATGATTTGAAAAACTACTATTAATTGATTTTTGTGTTTTAGAAAGAAAATAAATTAAGTAAACCATCAAATTTGTCCCTGTCTTTGTACCAAATTTTCAAATTGGTCCCTAACTCTATTAATAACTCAAAATGGTCTATGTCTTTGTTAAACCCGACTCTATTAATTGTTTTGTATTTTGAATGGTAATGGCTCAATGTCTTTTGGACATTATTTAGTGGTTAATGGAATAATTCCCTTTGGATCTTATTTGGTACGTTAATGACTTAAAATACAAAAGAACTAATAGAGTCGGGAACCAATCTGATAAACGTTTGACAAAGACAATAATCATTTTGAGTTATTAATAGAGTCAGGGACCAATTTGAGAATTTGGTACAAAGACAAGGACGAATTTGGTGATTTACTCAAGAAAAATTATAAAAAAATGTGTTGTCTAGGGAAGAGTGAAGAGGAGTCAAATATATTTTATGTCTTGATACTTTGCGTCCGACATTTGGAAAAGAAATTTCAAGTTGTTTGGTGTGGAGTTTGTGTTACTTTAAAATATGTCTTCTTCTTTTTTTTTTTTCCAAAGTTGGTGGCTTTATTTGGGTAAAGGAAAGGACGAACAAAGGTTTGATGTTGGTTTGACACATAATTCTTTAGGCTATTTGGAAGGCTAAAAATGATTCGATTTGTTTGTAGAAAAAATATCTGGTTGTGGATGTAGTAGACTATTTACAACATGTCTCTTGGCAATGGTTATTGGCAAAGAAGAAAAGGGCACCAAGCTTATTTTATGAGTCGTTGATGCATCCTAAAGATTGTATGTTAAGAAGTTAATTTATGGGGTTAAGAAATGTCTCCCGCCCTTTCCTTTTTCTTTGTTTTTAGTGTCAAGCACCGCTTGTACTTTGTACACGGAGGCGATCAGAGTACTCTCCATACTTTGTCTTTCCTTTTGTTAATTAATAAATATATTTCATTTGCCGTTCAAAAAATACATATAAATTTGTTTTTAAATTAATAAATTAACGATCATTTTAATGAATTAAGGAGCTATTGTTAATCGATTTTTGTATTTTAGAAAAATAATAATTTATAAAATTAATGTGTTGATGAAGGAAGAGCATAGAGGAGTCCCATACTTTTTTTGTCTTGACACTGTGTCCGATATTTGGAAAAGCATTTTCAAGTGGTTTGGTGTGGAATTTGTGCTACTCGGAAATATGTCTATTTTTTTTCTTCAAAGGACCACAAAGGTTTGATGTTGGTTTGGCACATAGCTCTTTGGGCTATTTGAAAGGCTAAAAATGATTAGGTTTTTTTGGAGAAAAAATATTCGGTTGTGGAGGTGGTTAACTGTATACAACATGTCTCTTGGCAATCGTTATTGGCAAAGAAGAAAAGGGCACCATGCTTATTTTATGAGTGGTTGATGCATCCTAAAGATTGTATGTTGAGAAGTTAATTTGTGGGGTTAGGAAGTGTATTCCGCCCTTTCCTTCTTCTTTGTTTTTAGTGTCAAGCACTTTTTGTACTTTGTACCCGGAGACGATCAGAGTACTCTCTCTACTTTGTCTTTCTTTTTGTTTATTAATAAATAAATAAATTTGCCGTTCAAAAAATATATATAAATTTGTTTTTGAATTAATAAATTAACGACCATTTTTTATGAATTAAGAAGCTATTATTAATTGATTTTTGTATTTTAGAAAAATAATAATTTATAAAATAAATGTGTTGATGAGGGAAAAGCGAAGAGGAGTCCCATATTTTTTTTGTCTTGTCACTTTGCATATGATATTTGGAAAAGGATTTTGAAATGGTTTGGTGTGGAGTTTGTGCTACCCAAAAATATGTTTATTTTTTTTTCAAAGTTGGTGCCTTTTTGTGGGTAAAGGAAAGCGCAAAGGTTTGATGTTGGTTTGATGCATAGCTCTTTGGATATTTAGAAGGTTAGAAATGATTGGATTTTGTAGGAGGAGGAATATTCGGTAGCAGAGGTGGTAGACTATATACAACACGTCTCTTGGCAATGGTTATTGGCAAAGAAGAAAAGAGCACCATGCTTATTTTATGAGTGGTTGATGCATCCTAAAGATTGTTTGTTGAGAAGTTAATTTTTGGGGTTTGGAAGTGTTTGTCGCCCTTTGCTTTTTCTTTGTTTTTAGGATCAAGTTACCCTTGTACTTTGTACCCGGAGACGGTCAGAGTACTCTCTGTACTTTGTCTTTCTTTTTGTTAATTAATAAATATATTTCATTTTCCGTTCAAATTTTTGTTTTGTTTTTTAAATTAATAAATTAACGAACATTTTTATGATTTAAAGAGCTACTATTAATCGATTTTTGTGTTTTAGAAAGAAAAATATAAAAAAAAATGCGTTGTCGAGGGATGAGCAAAGAGGAGTCCCATATTTTTTTGTCTTGACACTTTGCGTCTAATATTTGGAAAAGCATTTTCAAGTGGTTTGGTGTGGAGTTTGTGCTACTTGAAAATATGTTTATTTTTTTCTTTCCCAAAGTTGGTGCGTTTTTGTGGGTAAAGGAAAGGAGCACAAAGATTTGATATGTTGGTGTGGCATACTATATACAACATGTCTCTTGCAATTGTTATTGGCAAAGAAGAAAAGGGCACATGCTTATTTTATGAGTGTTTGATGTATCCTAAAGATTGTATGTTGAGAAGTTAATTTGTGGGGTTAGGAAGTGTCTTCTGCCCTTTCCTTTTTCTTTGTTTTTAGTGTCAAGCATTCCTTGTAATTTGTACGCGGAGGCGATCAGATTACTCTCTGTACTTTGTTATTCTTTTAGATAATTAATACATTTATTTTATTTGCCGTTCACAAAAAATAAATATAATTCGTTTTTAAATTAATAAATTAACGCTCATTTTTATGAATTAAAGAGCTATGATTAATCGACTTTGGTATTTTAGAAAGAAAAAAAAATTTATAAAAAAAATGTGTTGTGGAGGGAAGAGCGATGAGGAATCCCGTAATTTGTTTGTCTTGTCACTTTACGTCTGCTATTTGAAAAAGGATTTTCAAGTGGTTTGGTGTGGAGTTTGTGCTACTTGGAAATATGACTCTCTTTTTTTTTTCTTCCAAAGTTGGTACCTTTTGTGGGTAAAGGAAAGGAGCACAAAGATTTGATGTTGGTTTGGCACATAGCTCTTTGGGCTATTTGAAATGCTGGAAATGATTAGATTTTTTTGGAGAAAAATTATTCGATCGTGGAGGTGGTTAACTCTATACAACATGTCTCTTGGCAATGGTTATTGGCAAAGAAGAAAAGGGCACCATGCTTATTTTATGAGTGGTTAATGCATCCTAAATATTGTATGTTGAGAAGTTAATTTGTGGGGTTAGGAAGTGTCACCCACCCTTTCCTTTTTCTTTGTTTTTAGTGTCAAACACCCCTTTAATTTGTACGCGGAGGCGATCAATGTACTCTCTAGACTTTGTCTTTCTTTTTGTTAATTAATAAATACATTTTATTTGCCGTTCAAAATATGTATATTTGTATTTAAATTAATAAATTAACGATCATGTTTATGAATTAAAGTGTTATTATTGATCGATGTTTGTACTTTAGAAAAAGAATAATTTATAAATAAAATTCATTTCATTCTTTATATGCTTTATACTAATTTTTTTTATATATTTTACTGAAAAAAATATTTCTTATTTCGAGTAATACTAATTAAAAAAATCATTTCGTCAACACTTTTGGTAAATAATATTTAGTTAATTAAATTTTTTAAATGATAGAAAATAAAGTAAAAGAAAAACTCATTTAACTATTGATTTAAAGACCAAATATATATCTAGATATCAATTTAAAACTAATTTTCTATTGAGTTTGGTTCCTCATAATTGAGTCATTTTAAAAAGTGGTTGACTATACAAAGTTGAAATAAGAGCAGTTGATTACACTAAATTTTTAGATAGTGATTCATCAGAAAGATTTGAGATTCATCAGAGTGAATCTAGATTTATCATAATGGTTGGTGGATTTTTGAATGGTGAATCAGTGGGTGGTTCTTTGCTGGGTCGGCGATGGCTTTTTAGCGTGCCTTCGTACTTGGTTCCGGTCATCTTCATTGTTCAAGGATTTTGATCTCTGGTTCCTTTCAGGTCTGTTAAAATTTGCATATTTCTTGGCTTCCGATTTGCCGCCTTCACGTCGGTGGTCTTGTGGTTGTTATGTTGTTTCTGATCGTTTTGGTTGTTTTTGTAGTGTGTGTTGTTTTATTTTGTTCATATTGTTTGTTCTTGTTTTGATCAGAGATTGGGTGATAGGATATGTGACCTTGTTTTGCGGTGGTTCGGTTTCATGAACTCGAAAGGGTCTGATTCGTTTAGTCCGAAAGGGTCTGGTTTCTGACGTATTAGACTCATCTCTCGATCTGAGTTCTTACGCGTTGCTTGCTCGAAAGAGCTTTTTATGCTTGTTGTTGTTCAGGGAGTTGTCGACACTTGAATTCTGATACCGTGTTAGTGGTCGAACCGTTCGCCATTTTTACACTCTAACTGTTCTCTGCAATGTTCACTTTTCATTCTTTTTTGTAACCTGGTTTCGCTCCCCTACGTGGGTTCACTGGGTTGCGTATGTGATTAGTGAATTTTTGTTATAATATATTAGAGTATATCCACTTGAACTAACTTATCATGATGTATTCATGTTTGAGTTTATCTGGGTCAGGTCCTTTGTCCCCCAATCTTTGTATCATTTTCTTCTTATTTAATTTTTTTTTTCGCTTAAAAAAAATCATTTTTGTATACGAATCACATGTATAGTAAGATACTAATGACCATGGTTTTATGGTTCTTCAGACATTGACGAATGTGCAACAAAAACTAATGTATGCAAAAATAAAGTAAATTGTAGAAACGCTTTTTGGGAATCACACTTGTTTCTGTCCCGAGGGGCAAACGGAGATGGAACAAAGGAAGGAGGACGCCAGCCAGTTCATCCAAATGCAACTAAGCTTTTTGTTTAAATATATTTTTAATCCTTATAAATATACCAACTTCTCATTTTACTCGCTCTAAAAAATTTCTTTAATTCTTATTCTCCAAAAAAAATTTCTTTAATTCTTATTCTCCAAAAAAAATTTATGTTCGCTTTTGGTCTCTCGTTTGAAGTAAACTCATATGTAGATTTCATGTTTTTTAATAAAATCTTGTAAAAAAGTTTCTAATAATATAACAATCTTTTAAAAAAATTGATTTTTTTAACGAAACATGAATTAAATATGATTTTTTTTATATTTTTTTTGTCAAAACTTTATAGTTAATTCATGTTTTGTTGAAAAATTCTAATTTTTTTGGAAGAGATTTTTAAAATATTTTGCACAATTTTGTTAAAAAGTACAAATGCTACACATGAATTGACTTAAAAATTGGGACGAAAAGTGATGATTGAAAATTTTATAGAGGCTAAAAGTCGAATAATTTTTTTTAGAGGGACAAATAACAAACCTAGTCATAGATTTCCTTGCCTCAACTAGGATTTCCTTTAGTCCATGTTATCTTTTTCTTTTTTACCGAACTGAGCTGTGGATAATTTCAACTAGGACGGTAGAATAACTCTCTCTTTATAAGCAACAGTAAACAAATTAAACACTGAAGTCACAAGGCTAACAACCGACATTAACAATTTTCACTTTCTAAAGGCCTTTTCTCTTTCTCACTCTTGTTTGTTTGTGAATGAAAGTGATGAAGATGAAGCATGTGTATGTGTTAGCCATGGTGATACTGGCAGTAACAGTTGCAGCAACAAATAAATGCAGTCACACTTGTGGAGGTAAAGAAATTCCATATCCATTTGGTATAGACCACAACAACCCTTCATCAGATTGTTTCGTGGGTGGTAGATTCCTACCGTTCATTTGCAATGAATCCAAAATATACTTGGGAAACATGGAAGTGTTAAACATAAACATCTTCAAAGCTGAAATCGACGTGTTATTTCACGTCTCTAAGTATTGTGGTGATGATAATACTACAGAAAATACTATAGCCAGGCTTACCGATGGTTCATATACCATTTCAAGCAAAGAAAACAAGTTTGTAACTGTTGGTTCTAACAGTTACGGTTATTTTAATAGTTACGATGGTGAAAACAAGTATTCAACTGGGTGCTTAACAAGCTTTATTGGTTATCAAAGATCGATTGATAATGGAACATGTTCGGGTATAGGGTGTTGCCAAGTTGATATTCCTCCTAGAATGTGGAATATAAGTATACAAGCTTCGTATTTCAACCAAAATTCATCACAGTATTGTAGCTATGCATTTGTTGTTAAGAATGGTAGCTATACTTTCTCTTCAGCTCATTCAAAAAAAGGTTTACCTTTCAATGGATTACCTGTGGTTCTTGACTGGACCATTGGCAACGAAAGCTGTAGTACAGCTTCTTCTAAGAATAATGGAGGCAACTATGGGTGCAAGAACAATAGCTATTGTGATGACAAGGACGCAGATTTTGGTTACCGATGCAGTTGCAATCCAGGTTTTGAAGGAAATCCTTATCATCCCCATGGCTGCACAGGTCAATTTTCTTATTTAAATTTTAGCAATTTACGTTTATTTTTATTTTTTCTTAAAACTTTGTATCGAATTACGTACTAATTCGAAGGTCCAATTTCACTGCCCGTTGGCAATGGCCCTATTTAAAACTATTTGTATGGATTAACCCATAAAATTGGCATCGAGGGATCGAACCTGAAACTTTAGAATAATACACTCTAAGATCTCAAGTTAAATATCAAACCAATCCAAATGAGTTTATAGTACAATATTGTTGATCTTTACTAGGCTTTAATTAAGGTTCTAAAATTATAACCCGTACTTGATCAGGTCATTCCAAGATTCAATAATCTAATGATGGCTAAATTTTGAAATTTTATTGTAGTGAATAAAACATACTTAACATTTTTTTTAGGGTTAATAGGTCTTTACCCCCCTGTAATATAGGTCATTTTCGATTTTCCCCCTGTAAAATATTTTTGTTTTGATTTACCCCTCTAATAGGTCAAACAAAAACGAAAAATTCTTGAAAAAATAAAATAAAATTGGTTTTTGTTTGGCCTATTAGGGGGTTAAATCAAAACAAAAATATTTTACAGGGGGTAAATCAAAAAAAATATTTTACAGGGGGGAAAACCAAAAATGACCTATATTACAGGGCGTAAAGACCTATTAACCCTTTTTTTTATAAAGTAATGATATTATTTATTACTACAAGTCTACAAGGGTATAAATGAAATTTTGCCTTTAATATATTTGAAATTTAATCAACATTTCTTATAAAAATAATTTGATAACTATTTACAACGAAAAATATCTAAATCAAAAGACTATAGTGAGTGAAAGTGAAAAAGTTAAAATTTTATATTCGATTTTGATTATGTGCTGGCTTCATTTTGTCAAAACAAGTAGTTCTAGCAAGATGTTGTACCAAATGTCCTAGACATGTAAGTACAACATTTTAGCTTAAGGTGAAGTGTTTTGTTTCGCATTCTTGGAAGATTGGATTTCGCGTGAGTTCTTAGAATATTTTATTGAAGATTTTATTCATGTGGCTTGTGCTCCAAGAAGCGTGTGTTTCTAGAAGCTTGTTCATGTAAGTTTTTTATGCCGTGTTTTTGAAGTAAATGTCATAAACATATTTGGTAATAATATATTTTGATCCTAGAATATTGCGACTGAATATACGTTCTGGTCAACCGATTTGTCTAGCCTGATTGAAAAAAAAGTCCATGCATTCTCCGACTATATAAGGAATACTCAAACCCTTATGAATATTATTGAAGCCGTCATTTTGAAGAAAGAGTCTTTAGGGTTTCGTGTCTTGTGCTTTGTTAATTATACACCTCTCTATGTGTCCTCTTGATGCATAGAGTTGGTTTGTTTAGTTGAGTTGTAAGTTGTCATTTGTATACCACTCTAGTGCATCTTGCAAGTGTTGGTTTGTTTATTGGAGTTGCTCTCCTATTTGATATTGTAATTGTGATTGAGTTAATACTGAGTTTGTATTTGAGAAAAAGTGAGAGGGGAGCTTACATAGAAATTCACGTGTAGCGTTAGGTGAAAAGACAGTGAACAAGGTTTAAACTAATACTATTGAGAGTAAAAAAAAATTCTTGACATGGATGCCTGTGTATCAAACTGGGTTACCAAACCTCTTGTGTAATTTCTTTATCGCACTTTATTTTAATTAGGTTTATTGTTTATAATGCTATGTTGTCTAGAACATCACTCTTGTCGAACATGTTGTCCAGAAAATCAGGTAGGACATCGAGTGCCAGAATTTCATTCTATTTACTAATTAGTAATATTATTGCTTTAAAATATGGTTACTTATCATAATCATATGTTTCGGGATACAGACATCAATGAATGTACGCCAACAAAACATAATGAATGTCATGCCATAGCAAAATGCAAGAACACTGATGGGAGTTACAAATGTGTGTGTCCAAAGAGATATTTCGGAGATGGAACAAAGGAAGGAGGGTGCCAACTACGACAAGCTGGCTATCATGTTCTACCTATTGTCCTTGGTAAGCAACTGAGCTTTTTTTTTAAAAATATATTTTTTGTCCTTATAAAATATATCAACTTTTCATTTTAGCCACTCTAAAAATTTCTTCAATTTTTAATCCAAAAGTTTTTTTTCTTCACTTTTGATCCTTCTCTTAAAGTAAACTCATATGTAGAGTTCATATTTTTGAATAAAATCTTGCATAAAAGTTTATAATATTATAAGAATCTCTTTAAAAAAATTAGAATTTTTTAATGAAATGTGAATTAAATATGATTCTTTATATTTTTTGCGGTTAAAAATTCATAGTTAATTCATATTTTGTTGAAAATTTTTGATTTTTTTTGGAGGGATTTTTACAATAATCTACACAATTTTGTTAAAAAATAAAAAAGCTACATATTAATTGACTTAAAAATAGGGACCAAAAGTGGTGATTGAAATTTTTATAGGGACTAAAAGTTGAAGAAATTTTTTAGAGGGTATAAAATGAAAAGTTGATATATTTACAGGGATCAAATCTTATGAGTGTTCGTTAAGTATATCTATGCTACTGATATTAGTCTGGGGAACAATCCAAAAATTGGGTTCAATATATTTTGAATACAGGAGCTGCTGTACTATTTGTTTGGATAGTTTTCTTCATAATATACCAAAAAATGAAATTTACCAAATTGAAAGTGAAGTTCTTTAGGCAGAATGGAGGTTCTATTTTGGAACAAAAACTTCTTCAAAGAAGAGACTCGTCTCAAATAGCTCACATTTTCAAAGAAAATGAACTAAGGAAAGCCACTAACAACTTTGATGAGAGCTTGATCATAGGTAGAGGAGGTTTTGGTACAGTTTTCAAAGGGGAACTAAATGATAATAGAATTGTTGCTATCAAAAAATCCAAAACAATAGATGAAAGCCAAATTGAACAATTCATTAATGAGGTGGATGTTGTCTCTCAAATAAATCACAGGAATGTGGTCAAACTCTTAGGGTGTTGTCTTGAAACAGAAGTTCCTTTGTTGGTTTATGAGTTTGTTAGCAATGGTACTCTTTCTGAATTTATACGTACACAATGTAAGACGAACGATCTAACTTGGAAAACTCGTCTTAGGATAGCTGCAGAGGTAGCTGGAGCTCTGTCATATCTGCATTCAGCTGCCTCAATACCCATTATCCATAGAGATGTCAAGAGTGCTAACATTCTCTTAGATGGAACCAACACCGCCAAAGTATCAGATTTTGGAGCTTCAAGATTGGTTCCACTTGATCAAACTCAAGTAGCCACAATGGTGCAAGGAACTATTGGCTACTTAGATCCAGAGTATATGCTAACAAGCCAATTGACTGAAAAAAGTGATGTCTATAGCTTTGGAGTAGTTCTTGTGGAGCTGCTAACAGGGAAGAAACCTTTTTGTTTTGGTAGGCCGGAAGAGAGAAGAAGTCTTTCCATGCACTTTTTATCTTGCTTGAAAGAGGATAATGTCTTTGAAGTTATTCAAGATAGTATGTGGAATGAAGAAAACAAACAAGAGATCAAGGACGTAGCTGTTCTTGCGGCGAACTGCTTAAGACTTAGAGGGGAGGAAAGACCAAGCATGAAAGAAGTGGCTATGGAATTGGAGGGAATGAGGTTAATGGATAAGCAGTCTTGGAGACCTTAGTGTAGAGGAGAGCCACTACTTTCTTCATGAATCATCATCTCGCATTTATGAACTTGGTGATGATAGAATAGAATATTTGTCCTAATAAAGTATAATGATTTTTCTGTAATAATGTTGTATTATAATTAGATAGTTGACCTATATACATATATATTCTATTCACATAATGAAAAGGTAAGCATTACATTATCTTACATGGAATCACCTTAATCGATCCCTAAATCTCTCTCTCTCTCTCTCTCTCTCTCTCTCTCTCTCTCTCTATCTCTCTCTCTCTCTCTCTCAAATTCTCACCCACGTATAGCATCTGCCGCCACAGTCGCTGTGTTTTCTGCACAAACACCAGTGACATGCCCTCCTCTTTGCGTCGTTCCAACGTCGCCGCGTCCTTTAAACATGATTCCCCGCCTAACATCCGAGAACTGACTTCTTTGCATGTGACCTCCCCTTCGTGTAGTTATCTGATCAACCACTTACCATCTCCTATGTTTGTGCACTTTCCTCCGTCACGAGATGTCTTCCAGTCGTAATTCTAGCAAGATGACACAAACCACCTCCTCATCGGCAGCTTCCAAACCCGAGTTTCATCCTTCCCTCGCTGTTTCAAACATTAAGAACCATATTTCTATTGTTCTTGAGACGGAGAAAGACCAATATGACACTTAGGCCGAGCTCTTCCACATTCATACCCGTTCTCACAGGGTTCTGCATCACAGTGTCCCCTCTAAGCATAAGACCACACCGACGGATACCTCCAGTTCCGATTATGACCAGTGGAACACCCTTGACTCCACTATCCTTCAGCGGATATACTCCACAATCTCCACTGATCTGCTAACCACCATCCTAGAACCATACTCTACTGTTATGGAAGCTTGGAATCGATTGGCAAAGATTTTTCAAGACAACTAGAATGCTCAGGTTGTCACTCTTGAGCAAGAATTCTCTAACACTCGCATGGAAGATTTTCCTGATGTCTCTACTTACTGTCAGTGTCTTAAGATGCTTTCTGACCAGTTAAGAAATGTCGGGTCTTGTCAACAATCATCGTTTGTTCCTTCAGCTGATATCTGGTCTCCTAGAAGCTTACTGCAGTGTTGCCACTTTGATTCGCCAGAGCAACCCTCTTCCTGCATTCTATCAGGCTCGTTCCATGCTCACTTTGGAAGAAGTTGGTTGGCTAAAATGGCTGGCACATTGTCATACCTCATTTTTCGACCCATTTTTGATTCATTTTTACTCGTTTTTTAAAGCCGGAATTTTTCGTCGCTTCAAACGAAATTTCGGCAGAGAGGTATTTTAAAATACCTCATTTTTGTTACGAGAGTGACAGTTTTAAGTTTTTATTACTATTTTTATCATTTTATTTATTTGTTAGTGTTTATTTGTTATTTTATTTAAATCTTGTTTTTATTTCTTATTTCTTTTTTTATTTTCGTTTTTATTTATTTTAATGTTTTTATTTTGTTTTTTAAAGTCCATTTCTTGTCCAAGGGTCTAAGACCATGATCTGTCCAGATTGAATAGGATCCTTTGAGGGCATTTTTGTCCAATCCAAGTATCAGCTCTAACCCTAATTTCTCACTATTTAAGCAAACAACATATCAATGATTGGGAGGCTTACGCACATTTCAAGGCATCAAACCCTAATTCTCAAATCGGCAACTTTCAACACCCAAAGTCCAACCTGCATCAAACACCATTTTTTTTTTCCAGAAAACAAAATTCTCAACAACAAATACCATGAAAATGTAAACCCAAAAGAACAACATTTATCATTCAAAAAACAGTCTCAATTCGAAACCAACATCACAAGCCCAAATCATTTTCGAATTTGCCTCTCACAACAAAATAACCCATGCATCTTTCAAAATCAACCAATCTGAGCCGAAAGAAATAGGTAGAAGAAGGTAGATTTTGTTTCTTTTCTGTATAGATCTAGAAAGCTTGAAAGTTTTTTTTGAGATTTCAAGTTGAAAATCGAAGAGAGGGGAAAAATAGAATTTTAAAAGTGTTGTTTTTTTTTATTAAAAGGGTTGAGTTTGTTTTCCGGCGCAGTGGCGCCGCCCTCTTGGGCCGGCCACCACCGTGCCAAATTTTCACACACGATTGGAGAAGAAGGGGATGACCGGCGCATATAGAGAGTAGAAGGAGAGATTTTTTGTTTTTAGAAAGAGAAAGTGGTTTTAAAAATGAGAGAATAGTCTGATTTGTCGTTTATATACCCCTCTCCCTTCTATTCGTGTGCGCGCCAGTCCTTGGTTGATCCATGTGCCTTCAGATCTTGAATCTGACGGCCACTATTGTTTCCCCTTTTACTCTAGTGCACGCCTTACCACTGTATGTCCTGCGCACCCTCAGATCTGAGGCCGTTTGATCCTAATCAACACCCCAGATTCATCTCTGTTGAGCCCAATTTTTTACTAAGCTCATTTGTTTTCTTTCTGTTTCTCTACAAATTCACTACCCACACCCCACTGTTTTGGCTACTGCACCCCTTTTTTATTAAAAATATTCTTTTGTTTATTTTCTTTTTTTTACTTTTTATGTTACTTGTTTTTATTTATTTATTTCTACTGCTTTTTTATTTTTTAAGCACACATACATGTGTGCAACACTACTAGTTTCTTTCGTTTATTTTTATTGCACTTTTCTATTTTTATTTTATTTGTTTAGTTTTTTAGTTTATTTATTTGCATTAGTTTAGCTCATTTTATTGCATTTTATTTTAGGTTTAATTGCAGTTTAAGCCCCCTAACTTTTCCAAAGTTGCGGTTTTGGCCCCCTAAGAAGAAAAAAACTACAAAACAGCCCCCTAAGTTTTGCAACTGTAGCAGTTTTGACCCCCAAGGCCACAAAAATAATACGTGGCACCTCACTAGGGTGCTACGTCAGCGTAGACCGAGTCAATATCAGCCTTGGAGGCCAAAACTGCCACATGTGCAAAACTTAGGGGGCGGTTTTGTAGTTTTTTTTCTTAGGGGGCCAAAATCGCAACTTTGAGAAAGTTAGGGGGCTAAAATTGCAATTAAACCTTTATTTTATGCTTATTAGGATTATAGTCATCTCATGCATTTTTTTTTGTTTCTTTATTTTTTTGCATGTTTATTCACTTTATTACCATATGCATTTTATTTTCTTGTCATTTATATTATTGAGGCATTAGAATGTACTTAGGAACAATGTAAAAATATAAATGAGAATCTTGCACTGACACATATTTATTTATTCCGCTTTATGTCAAGACCTAAATCAAGAACAAAATTAAATCAAGGACCAAAAATTAAAATCAAACAACTAGTAACTTTAGATTAATTCCAAGGAAAAGGGACTTTTATTTTGGATCCAACATCCTTATGAAATCCCTCACGCTTTATTTTATTCCGTTAGGCCTAGACTTTTAGACTTTATTTAGCTCACTTTAGTTAGAATAATCAAAAACTTCAAAAACATTCAAATAGTAAAAATCACAAAACTATCTTTTATTAACAAACCTTGAAGTTTAACCCAAGTGTCTCCTTTCTTTTTCCAAATCTAATTTCAATCAATTTTTAACCATATTTAGACTTGGTTTTCTTCAATTAAAATTCAATTAAATCGCATTTTAATCTTCTATGCCATTTCGGCCTCTTATCCTCTTAAAAACATATTCAAAAAAACAATCGCATCACATTTAATTCTTCTATGTCATCTTGGCCTCTTACCCTCTTAACCTTTTTTCAAACTTTAAAATTAATCATAACCATCACATTTGATCTCTAAAAAATAGGGTTTTTTCAAACTTCTCCCCTTTCCCTTGGAAAAATAAAAGAATATATGTGGTGAGTCCTAAATTTGCGATTTAACGCTAACCAATAGCTTGAAATCCAAAAATCACCGTGACACACATGCTCTCATGCTACCATGCACACCACTCAACCAAGACCTTCTAAAGACACCTCTCAGCGTGGCAACCACCGCCGTGGCAACCGTTCTTCCTCCCGTGGCAACTAGGACCGCAGAGGGGGACGTGGCAACCATAGTGCACCTCAGTCTGGAGCTCCCAGCGCCTTGTCACAATGGTCCGCTCCGTCTTGGCAGCATCAACAACAGTACACAACCTGGCAACCATGGGGTTGCACACCATCACCATGGGATATGCCTCCGAAGCTGCCAAGCATCCTAGGACAATGTCCTTAGGTATATGTAGCTTCTACCTCATCCCAGACACCGACGGACATTGAGGCAGCTATGCACATCATATCACTTCACACACTCTTGACAATCATTGGTACATGGATATTGGCGCAACATCTGACACGGTCGCATTAGTGGTAGATGCACTATTATACATTTAGAAATTTTGAAAGTATAGAAATCACTAACCATGAGCGTTAAACGATACTCACTCACTTGCTTTCATAGTTGAATGCACCATTGATACAAAAGTTTCAAATCACCTTTTATGGACAAAAGTTTCAAACATGCAGGAACCTTCTGCAGATGTAATAGGAGAAGACACAGCAGAACCTTGGTAATCAAGTCATGATGATAGAATAATCAAGGAAGAGAAAACAAAATAAATAACATGAAAATCCAAAAAGAAGATGAAGAAAAATTGGGGGGACAGCGACAAATTCTAGTTGCAGTTTATTGCTTAACCCGCCAATTTTAGAATATAACAGTTGAAGGGTAAAACAATTGAATATATGAATCTTATTCTGCTTTATATTAATTATATTTTATGATCAAAACAAGACTATCAAATAATTAAACTAAAACATAGAAAAAACAACATGAAAGAGGAGGATCAGACCATCCGACCATTTGAAAGTATTGATCTTCTACAAGAACCAGGAAGTGAAAGTATAGACCTTTCCTTTTGAAACTGAAACTAACTGAAATTACTTCTCGATACACACATTCACAGGAGGCACAGCAAAATCAATGCATCAATAAATTTTAATTTTTTTATTTTTTAATGAAATGTATCAATCAATAGCCACTGATAAGTTTATTTAAAACATGAAATATTGTAGCAGGCTACGGTGATTGCGAGCTAAAGCAACATTGATGTCAAATAGTTAATCAACACCATCGATATGATAGATAACTTATGCAAAAGGATTTTGAAGTCAAAGGAAAGTATACTGAACTAATAGAGTAACAATATTTTCAGAAAAATTACATATTATACTCCCACAGCATCATCAGTCTACCACTCTATCTAATAAATCTGTGTAAACCTGAACAACACGCGTTCGAAAAGCATATGATTGAGCATATCAAAGCACAAAAAAAAGAGCAAATTATAACACAAATGCTGATAATAATTTGAAATAATGACATAATTCAATCATTCAATGCAATCCCATGTATCAGTGTCGGACACTGGACACAACTTCTATCAAAAGTGTCAGTGCTACATAGCAAGTCACAACAGAACAACCTGTCATAACTCATATGAAACAACTACTATTTTAAGATTTAAAATCTGTAACAAAGAAATAGGGATGATCAATATCAATAAACTATTTAAAATCAATATAAAACTGGATCATCTACTTGAATATAAGTCTATTATATCCCAGCACTACTAGAAACTCTCTTTTTTACGTCGGATTTTTATGCGAAAAATATTCCGCAGAAATACCTGAGGATTTTGTTGGGGTTTACCATAGTCAGACGAACTTTCCTGCGGATTTTTAAGCTGCAGGAACATCCCCAGTTAATTATAATTTTGCTGAGGATTTTCCTGCCGAATTACTATCCAATAATATTTCTAGGTTTCCTTAGGAAATTCCGCAGGTATTGCGGCGGATTTTCCTGTGGTTTTTCATATGACCTTTCCTGCGGATTTTTTATTTATTTTGTTGAAATTTATAATATTTTGATTTTCTTAATTTTAGATATTGAAAAGGGATCTTATAATTTTGAATTTAAGTCCAAATAAAATAGCAAATTATTACTGTCGATTGTAATTAATATTTTTAGTTCATATTCAATGTTAAAATATTTTGTGAAATAATATTACATTAGAACATTAATATTGTTTGAGTTTGAAACAACTTCTTCAACTCGTTCTAACTCAAATCAATTGAGATATCCAATTTCTATAAACTTTTTTTTCTCTTAAAAATTTATTCCTTATTTATAAATACCTAATTGGGTGGTAAAATCTAAATCATGCTATAAAATTTAATCCTAATTTATTATTTAGATAAAAAAGAAAATATTTATTGATATAAAATAGATAAAATAAATTTGGAGAAGTTGATGTTTTATTATTTATTTATTTATGTATGTATTATTTAAATTGGAACCTCACCGTCCTCCATATTATTGCCAAGTCGATCCGCCAAACCACTGTCGGAGCATCAACAATGCAGCGACACCGATCTTCCGATTACAGCTTTAGCGACCAAAAGACAGCATCATTTCCTTCGTTGTATTTCTCTAATCTCATCTCTAGCTCGGTGAGTCTCTCTTACTCTTATTCCTTTTTCTCTTGCAATGTATTATTGTGTTGCATGTAAGGTGTTTGATAATTTGTGTCAATGAAATTTGACCCTGTTTTACAATGGCATGCTTTCTTAGGAAAGAGGTGAATGAACTATTACTTCCGTCTTGCACGATGCCACTTCCGTCGTGAATATTTTCCTAGAAGTTTGATTCAATTTGTGTTTAGTGATCTTAATATTTTATAGAACATAATATTAATGAGGATGTGTGATTGAACTTTATTGATTTTGTGTTATTGAAATGAAATTATATGCTTTCATATGGATACAATTGAGGACATTGTGTCCAATTGTCGTCAGGTTTTCAAAGGATCTGTCAACTATGTATTTATCAAATTGTTTTTTCGTACCCTATTTTCCTATTTGAGAAGAGAAATCACATGCTCAAGTCCTTGAATCAGCCTCTTGCAAATGTGTAAAAAATATAAGATAAGATTGTGTACAATCAATATTATTAATGGCAGAAGGCACACTATGTATCAAGCCAAAAATCTGCAGTATAAACATGGTGTTGCGGTCTATGGAAGAAACATGGTGGATATATTAGGTGTTGCGACCTATAGCGGCTAGCACAGAATCCACCATGGCCTAATCGGGAGGAATTTGACAACATCTACAACAGACACTTCCAAAAAGGGTCTGACCATCCCTGGACTGCTATAACAGGAGTTAGAGCACTTGATTGCCCTTTTTTCTATTTTCCTTTTTGATTTCTGCAAGATATGCTCCTATGCATTAGTGATTAAATGTTATGTTATAGGTATAATACTGCCACAAAATAGTCAGTAAATCCCCTCAACCAAATGCCAATGCACACCAGCGTTGTCAATTCAATTGTGAGTCGCAGAAAATAGGTTTTCAAATTCTGCTAGGCAATGGTGCTTTAGCACTGATATAGCCTCCATTACACAATATTTTGTTCAAACTCCGCCTTGTAATAGTACTTTAAAACCTCTTTTTAACAACACATATGCACACCTCAACATTTCTGCATTGAGTTGTCATAATGTATATGATAATCCATCTTTGTATTTGTTCTGTATTTAAGGTGATCAACTTGCTATAGCAAAGGAGACTGGCCAGAGACTTGGGATGGGAACTTATATGACAACAGATTGACAAAGACGACATCAATACTTTTGTTTATACTCTTGTAGTACTTAAGATACTTTGTTTAGGATGTGTTTCTTGAATGATAGTACTCAAAAAATACTCATGTGAATATTTTGATGTTTAATATTGATTCTAATTTATGCATTATATTTTATACTTAAAAAAGATGAACTTTTATTATCAAACAAATAAGTAAAAGTGATTTTCCCTTGAGTATAGAAAGAAAATTATATTAATTGTGCCTATTTCCCGCCGGTATCTTGAAACTCAATTCCTGCGGATTTCCCTACGAAAATTAAATTTTTTATCGATTTTCTTGCTGCATTTGCTGCGGAAGTACCTGTCATTTTTTTGGCAGAAATCGTTTCATGGGCAGCATAACTCGTTCTTCTCTGACAAAACATTTCCTGCGGATTTTTGTCCAATTTCCTGCGGTTCCCATAATCCTCAGGAAACAATTACCCACGAAGGTATTACCTGGAAACCTCAATCCTTTGCAAAATCCGCAGGAAACAGGTTTCCTGCGGAAATTTTAAGTATAATCCGCAGGAACTTCCGCAGGAATATCGAGAGTTTCTAGTAGTGTATTACAATAAATCAGTCATTTAAATACATTTAATCTGCATAGCATGTGTATAGGTCCTGTTTGGATAAACAACTTATTTGAAGCCTATAACATAAACACTTATCATGATAAGCGTTTAAGTCATTTTTATAACAAAAGAAAAATAGTTTAATTGTTTTTGTATAATTTATAAGTTGTTTTCATAAGTACATATTTGAATGCATGATCTAAAATGTAGGTAAGTTGATTGTTGATGATTCCTTCCTAGAAGATGAGCCATGTATCATATCTATCAATGTAATAATGCAGAGAGAATGTGTAGGTAATCCTAACCTAATTCACTGGAGTGTTACGCAAGTTATGCATGGAGAGACATGAAGGAAGAAATGTTCAATTGAGAAGAAAGTGATAAATGTTCATACTGTTTTTAGGTTTAATTACAATTTTAACCCTCTTGATTTTCAAATTGTGCGATTATATCCCCTTAATGGTGGTTTTAACCCTCTTGCAGAAAGAGATAAACTTAGTTTGTGTACTTTAACATATTCTCCAATATAGATTTATAACTATTTACTCCGGCTCATAATAAATGTCACATTTACACTTTTTCTCTGCCTCGAAATAATTGTTACTCTAAAATATCTGCAACATTCTTTCCACCCGTATGCCCCTATTTATTGAATTTTATTCCACTTAATTACTCCACTAACTAAAATTAATAAGAATATTTTAATAAATAATACTAATTTTACCATTCAAATCAACCAAACTAATTGTATTCTTAAGAACCACAAACAATGAAAATGTGACAATAAAATTGTAGAAATGATATTTGTAACAATTTTCTCTCTCATACTCACATTATGTTTTTACTTTATCTCTTTATTGCTATGATTTTCGTGTCAATACATATTTTTCTTTGTAAATCTATGGTTGTCACATAAGTTGTCATACAAACGGTTGTTCAAATCACATACCTCTTAAATTGAGGGCGATTATATTTACACACCTTACTTTTCATACATGCATTCAACACCTTATTTTCCCTCTGTCTCCCTTTCTATCACGTCACTCATATACCACATATTTCATTTTACTCTCTTTAGTGGTAGAATAAGTTTTGATTTTCCAACAATTCCTTTAACAATGAGGGTATTAAACAACGATAAATACTTCGTACTTATAAAATAACATAGTTATAGAAAAAATTGTCAAAAAAGAAACAACCCTTATACAAGGACTGTGGCAAACACCCATTGATCTCCACACACAGATGTGACATGTGGAAAAACAATGAAACTCATCCAAAAAAACAGAACAAATTCCTCTCTTCCTCTCTCCTCTGCCTTGCCTCTTTCTCTTCGTATCTTCTTTTCCACCGGCGACGGTGACCAAACAGCTTAACCTTCACCCTCACAGTTGCCATCTCTCTCCCATCCTTGTTCTCTCTCGTCCTCCCCACCCATATCTATGACTCTCACTGTTTTGATCTCGTTGTCGTGAGCACTCTATCTTATCTCTGACTTTTAGATCTGTGACGGCGTTTGACGGAGGTGGTGGTGGTGGTGGCGGATGGAGGGGCGTGTGGTGAGTTTGAGGCGATGAGGAGACCTTGGGTTGAGGTCGGAGTTCAACAATGTTGGAACAAGGGTGTTTCACAAGTCACCTATTGAGTTTTGACAATAACAAGGTATTAAAAATAATCAATTGGATATGCTAAACAATTTGTTCAAGTGTGCAGGATCCATATTCAGAGTACTATTCTTAGAGATTCTGATTGAACAAGTTCTAGAGCAAAGGAATTTATTTGAAGCTTAAAGCATCTGGAAGACTGCGTCTGAAAGACTGCGTCTGAAGAACTGCGTCTGAAGAACTGCGTCTGAAGTGCTGCGTCTAAAGAAACGAGTCTGAAGAAGAGCTCCTGAAGACACGTCATCAGAAGCGCTAGTTATCAGAAGCAAGAACATCAGAAGCGCTGAACATCAGAAGCATATCTTACCAGAAGCTACTTCACCAGAGTTGA